>Ga0214478_100824_pt1 | contig 17246 bp, 13 predicted proteins | sample M1_20Mar14CPVII9_2_FD_178001 | JGI IMG/M metagenome (GOLD analysis project Ga0214478, IMG submission 178001) | Marine eukaryotic communities from Monterey Bay, California, United States - M1_20Mar14CPVII9sort6BwellD7 | ecosystem: Environmental > Aquatic > Marine > Unclassified | place: USA...
TATGGCATCATGTAGGTGCTGCAATGTTGGTTGTTTGGCATTGTATAGGTGTATAACAAGTTGATGAACACTCCAGCATTATTGCAAGTCCATCCATTATACTTTTTCAGCCACATGTAGGCAGGTTTCATACCTCAGATCAGGAAAAATCCTGATTTTCTGGCGACTGTCAGGCAATGTTTGGCCAACAAGTGGGGGTATGGCATCATGTAGGTGCTGCAATAGTGGTTGTTTGGCATTGTATAGGTGTATAACAAGTTGATGAACACTCCCAGCATGATTGCAAGTCCATCCATTATACTTTTACAGCCACATGTAGGCAGGTTTCATGCCTCAGATCTTGATTTTCTGGCGACTGTCAGGCAATCAGATCTTGATTTTCTGGCCTTTCAGGCAATGTTTGGCCAACAAGTGCAGGTATAAAAACATTCAGTTGATACAACAGTAATTAGATTAGAGAACTTTCAACAATTGTTTGCGAAAGTCTGATGGAGGGCTCTAGAATCCTGCTGATAGTCTTCATTGCCCTTTATTATACATATACAATGGCAAAACATTAATATCTAAGGAACAGAATGATAGTATACCACCACTGGATGGCCAAACATTGTGGGCAATTATATAAAACTTTTGACTTTGTGTGTTGATTTCAGAGTAGTTATACAATATACTCTCTTAGTTACCAAGCAAAGGAGTCTCATCTACTTTCCTGACTTCAGAATCATGACTACCATCAATTATCATCTCACCACCAGAAGAATATGCAGCAGATTCTCCTCTTTCAACAAGTGATCTCAATTTTTCCATGCTTGATATAGTTTGTTGCATGTAGGAGGCTAGATCAGGTTGATACCACCGAAACAAGACATTTAGAAAACCAAATATAAAACGAACAAATGTACATACACAACAGCTTCTAACTGTCCCATTAAAGTCACTGTCAACACCTCTTTGTAATCGAACTTCATCTGAAATCACTACACATTGTCTAATGCTATTATTACTCTCTTCATCATCGCGTTGTCGAATTGTAAATGTATGATAGGCTGTTGTTCCACTAGTACACAAGTATCCATCTGGATATGGTCCTAATGTCATACCAATTCGTCCACAGCTTCGTTCAACAAATATCATTGACTTTATCCTGGCAGGGAAACCAATGAGTGATCTCATACCGACACGAATAGCACGCATACAACCAGACACACGCGAATCAGAGGGTATAATTAACGGAGGCGTTGATATCTCTACCCATTGTCCATCATATTCTCTATTGTGATTGTTTTCAAGTTGGTTGTGATCATTATCTTCTTCTATTGAAGTTGAATTATCTGGAGCCTCACTGCCGTCTTTGATTAGTGTTTCAAATACTGCAGGTACTGGGTCAAACCATAAATGCAGGAGTTCTATATTTGCCATTATATCCAATACATCTCTTACATCTAATCTTGTATTGTTATCATCTGATATATCAACTTCTATAACAAACTTGTCATGTCTAATTCTAGTTGATCGTATTGGTGTGTTGTGCCTAGATGATGGCGTTGTTGCAGTATTGATGATATCTTCCTTTTTATTTCTATTGGAAGATGAAAATGGATTAAGTTGCCAAAATTGCATACCAGATGCAGCAGTAGACGACTCATCTCTATCATTCTCACTCTGTTCATCATCAACATCTTCTTCAATCTCCTGTAGTAGTACTTGATGAGCATTATCACCAGCTTGGTTTAACAATTGTTCAAAGTCTGTTAATGATTCATTTCTATTGTTGCTGTTATTGTTGGCATCGAGAGACAGGAGATTTGTATTCATGCGTGATGTCTCATCTAGAAGGATTGTATCATGTTCCCACATGGATGATGTTTGACTGTTGTGTACTTGAGACTCTAGGATACACTGGTTTCCATTCTCTATTGAAGTGTGTATTGATTCATCATCTTCTTCCTTCGACTCATCTAAAATAACGATACCACCTTCTTCTTCATCATCTTCATCTCTAGAGTATGGAGACTCGTTATCTGACAAATCAGCAAGTTTCCCTTCGACAGGTATGCATTTAGAATTAGATATAGATTCATGTATTAATGTATCATGTATTGTAGACGGTGCATCTTCATCGTAATGTGATGGAATTAAACCAACCATCTCTTTGTTGATTTGTATATGAAGTCCATCATCTTGGTTTCTATTACTACCATCAAACATATCTCCATTTCTACTACCATCAAACAGTCTACTACTCCTACCATCCGTAGATAAAGTAGTAGTAGACAATGGTAAAGGAAACGGAGTATCATTTCGTGGACTAATTCGTAACTGTGGCAGCATGGCCTCATCGGATAGAGCTAATGGCATTGATGGCGCTGGGGGAGAATCATCAGAAGGAGATTGTGCACATCTTGTGTCTGATATCATGTCGGGAGAACTTCGTGCATTTATTAGCTCATCATCGTCTATGATGGAGATGTTGTGCTTATCTGCTACAGAAATGGTTGTATTGTTTATTCTATTGATTGTATTATTATCTATTTGTAAGTTGGGCATAGATTTCTCTAGCGTGGAGGTATCATGTCTGTTTGATTGCAACAATAATGATTGGTGCTGCCATGTATTACCGTGATGAACATCTGACGATGACTGATCTGAGGTATCATGCTCCATTTTCTATGACTAAAATCTAAAGAAATTGTTGCAATACTGTTATGTATTAAGAGTATTTGATGTGAAGTCAATAGGACGTCGATTGGATTGTGATGTATTGATGTTCGAGGAGTGATATCACTTAATTTTGACAAAGCTTATCATCTATCTAACTATACTATCAAAGTGTTGTCCATGCTCAATCTATCATTGTTATCATCAATGTTTGGGAAGGCATGATGCTTCACAATCTATCTCATCTCTCCACGGCAACCGAACTCACAACATCAGAATGAGCCGAGTAGTTGTGGCGTCATTCCGTTCAGATTTTGTCAGATTTCTGTTTGTTGAGTGAATGTGAGTCAAATGGCGATTTACCTCCTCGCTATCACTCGCCAAATATCGTTGTTGTCTTTACTAACCATTGTGGTGGCTTTATTTGGCAGCCAGTGCTTTGGCCTTTGGCGGCGGGCCGTGGATAGATAAGTAGTACCTAGGCAGGCTCTATAGGATTGTATCTAGTTTGATCTTCAGGGGAAATCGGTGAGATATGCCGGCATCCTTCGAGAAGTGGAATTTATATTTTGTTTTTGTTTTTCGACGATTTGTGTAGGTAGTACATACCAGTCAGGATAAGAATATCAATGTTGTTATGTACATTTTATACATATGTTCATCTAAAACTGACACAGATGTCTTATTAGTCTTAGTCTGATTAATTGCAATCTGCAATGGTATGTGAATTTTATATGTTCATCTAAAACTGACACAAGTTGTGCCTCTTTAATTGCAATCTGCAGTGAAAAATAATATATATCATCAGTACAAGTACAGTAAATAGTAAATAATGTCTAATTCGTCAGCGGCAAGGACTAATCTCACATCAAATAGCGTACAACTTCATCCTGATAGAATTCTTGGTGAAGGGGCATTTAGAACGGCCTACTCAGCAACATACCGGGGTGGCAATCGTAATAATCAAGAGGCAGTTGCAAAATGTTTCAAGCCTTATTATAAAATAATGGAGACGGAATACTTCGAAAGCGATTTTGAGGCAGCTGATAAAGCTATTCAATACGCCGAGGAGTGGAATAATATGTGCGCTAATCAATACATTGTTCCTCAACATACTATCAAGGATATCCGTACAATCCTCATTACACGAGGTGATATTCATACAATTGGAGGGACTAAGTATCTTGTTGAACCATTAATCCGTGGCTTCACAAAGTTTACATCAAACAATGGTTGGATTTCTGATAAAGAAAAGTGGCAGGGTAAGATGATGGAGGCCTTCACTCACTACACATATCATCGTTCAGGGGGAAATCTAATTGTTTGTGACTTGCAGGAAAGTCCGCGTGTTCATTTGGCCTTTATGAATCTTAATTTGATTGTCTTTGCAAGCCTCGTATACTAACATAAGTTACTATCTCTTCATCTTCATAAACTGTGAAACGCGCATCTTCCAGGGGAGACACAAACGCAACACATACGAGAAACATAAGAGTCGTTTCGAGCTGACAGACGTCGCCATTTGCTCACGAAATCGGCGCTTTGGTCCTACAGATTTGGGCGAGAAAGGAATTGATAGCTTCTTCCATAACCATGTTTGTAATGAATTTTGCCATGTCGGTGGTCACTGGGCTAGGCCGAGGAATACCCGTGCATGGTTCCCAAAACAGTCGTCAACATCTATGATGAGGTCGAGTCAATCTAACCTCTTACAATTGACAAATCGTTCAACTTTCCAACCTGGATTTGGAGGCATTCTTGAGGAGGAAGAAGAGGATGATGAAGAAGAAGAGAACTACACCGCTAGCCAACAGCAGTTGTTGCGGCAAATACTACAAAATGCCGAAACAGCACAACAACTGATTGATTTATTGCGCACAAGATATTGAGATATTTATTCAAGTGAGGGTATCTTAATATTATCAGGTAATTACTTACACAGCAAACCTACACTCTATCCGTGCCTACACATGCAACTCATTTCTACTTTACTGTAACATAAGATACGCCAAACTGTTATGATAAACGTGTTTCACAGCATCCAGGAAGTCTGCATCGCCATTCTTACTCGACATCTTGCCAAATTTACTAACCAAGTCTTTCGAGTAGACAAGTCCACCATCCGATATACTGGCTTTCTCAATTTGAGCAGTATCAGACTTTAAACCAGTCAGTCTCAGTATTTCCTCTGCAAAGTTACTTCCTTCTTCACCATCAATCAATACAATATCAAATTGTTCTTTCAATATTACCATTGCCTTTTTGATCGATTCTTTCATTGTAAATTGGGACATTGCATCATAATCTCCATTGAAAAGGAAACCATTCAATTGACCTACCCATGCATCACCATTTCCAACCTCATTCATCATTGTATCTTTAAATTCCATAATATTGCAACTATCACCACAGTCGACATATCGTTGCTTAGTATGCTTGATACTGTGATCGAGAGGATCGACAAATATTACTGAAGTTATCAATTGACAATTCTGTTTTTCAATAGTATCACGCCATTTCTGCAAGAGTTCACTATTTGCATAGGATGCACCATCATTATGTTTAGCATTAATAATCTTCCATTCATTTGATCCAACACTTGATATTTGCTTCTCAATCTCTTGTTGATATGGTATCTCTTTATCATCTTGACTACTTTGATATGTATATGATACATGTTCATTCGATTGTACTAAATTTGCCATCCATTTATCTAATAATACTCCACCTTCTCCAGGTATATAATGATTATATAATATTACACCACATTTATATGGTAGCTTGTTCTCATTAACTTGTGTACGTCGACGTGTCTGTTGTGATTGATGTATAAAGTTAGGTAATACATCACTAACAGCCCCAGGTCCTATCTTACCGCCTTCGACTGCCAACTTTCGTTGATTTATTGGTAGTATAGTTACATCATATAATGTTGGTTCCTCGAGGACTCTATTCTCATTTACATCATTATAATCGATATTGAAACTAAGAGTATTGATATTGTTTGTTTTTAGTATAGCGACGCCTATTTTGACAGTGGATGATATAAGTACTGCTAGTGCCATTACCATTAATGCATAGCCTGTATATTGATGTACCATCTTTAGTAGAGTTATTAATAGCGTTTCAAACCGACAACTCAATTGCAAATAGTGCACTGTGCACCAAATTGGCAGACTCTTTTCTCAAGGAGGTATCCTAGGATCTCGTGCTGCGCAGTACTCTAGCACTCAATTCCCAATAATGATATGCTTCTCTAGGTATATATACCGGTGTTATTAATGCAAACGCCGCCGTGCTAATAGTCTATTACCAATCCAAGCAAACCAGTTTCAATCAATTCAATTCCTTTCTTAAAGGCCCTTTACTTAGAATACCCAAATTAAAGATCTCACCTATCTACCTAGGCACACAACAAAGGTAATATTGTATCAATATTCACATATCGTACCTCAACAGCAATATAAAGGATGGATTGGTAGGGATTGGTGTGGACAACTACTCTAATCAATATCTATAATTAACGAGAGATTGAAGGCCGGCGCTGCAATTACTTAGTAGTAGCAAAAGATATACTTCTAGTACTTCAATACATCCTAGCTACGATACTTGGATATATTTTGAGCACAAGTATGAGTGGAATTAAACCTCCACAGAATGAATCTCTATCAGAGGTAACAACATTGCCAGCGGAGAAGAGTACTCTCCAAACTCGAGGTATGGAATGTGCATTATATAAATGGTCACCTCCAAATAAAGAAAAGATTAAAGGAATTGCAGTAGTGTATCACGGTTTTGGGGCTCATAGTAACTATCCTACTGTGAAGTATGCTTCATCTCTACTGGCTGAAAGTGGATTGTTTGTGTATGGATTAGACCTACCAGGACATGGTGCATCACCTGGCACCAGAGGATTGTTAACTGGAGTAGATGATTTGATAGAAGACGGAGTAGCAGTTGCTAAATATGCCAAAGAAGATTGTGGAGAAGATTTACCATTGTTCCTTGTTGGAAGCAGTATGGGAGGAGCCATTGCACTTGCTGTTGCAAATAGATTGCCTGAAATTGTAAAGGGCGTAGTCATGCTAGCTCCCATGCTCTCATTAAATGTCGGTTCAACTGCCAGAACTGCATTAGGAGCTTTGAGTTGTATGCCTTTAATCAACAACATGCCATTGATACCAAGTTCTGCTACAACTCCTGATCAACAATATCGTGATGCAGAACGAAGATTGGAATGCGAGAATGATACAATGACTTACAAGGGTAATATGCGACCACAGAGTGCTAATACGTGTGTTGCATTTACAGACTACATTCAGACTATATTCGATAAGGTGACTGTACCTTTTCTATGCATGATCGCCGAAGAAGATGTGGTAGTTGACAATTCACAATCAAAAACACTAATGGAGAAGGCTCTATCAACTGATAAAACACTCAAATCGTATGCGGCACTACACGGGTTACTTTGTGAACCAGCACCTTTGTTGGGTATTATAGAATCTGACTTAATAGAGTGGCTGATGAAGCGATGCTAAAATCTAAACTTAAGCAAACCTATTATTGGCACGATAAAGATCAAGTGAATCTGAATAATCGTATCCTTTAAGTTACTGTATTACTGCATTGCATACAACTGACCAATCAAAGAATCCAACTTCTGTGGTGGATACTTCAAGTAGTTGTCCTGGTTCTTCTTCGAGAATTGGATACGTGAGTACTTATCAAAGAACATGTTGTATCTTGATAGGAATACTCTTCGGATATCACCTTGTAACATTTCTCTCAACTTTGGGTCAATAACAGTAAAGTTCCTATGGACGACATATACTCGTTCAAAGTCTTCAATGAAACCACTGAACCTAGATTTGAGTAGTCGACCTGATTCAAGTGATAGAACATCCTTGTTATTTTGATAGTTCAGCTCTGATGCATCAACTTCGGTCAAATGTCGATTGAGTACCTCCCAATATGACAAATACTTGGCCTTCTCGGATTCAAATAACTTTGTCAACTTCTGTTGAAACCACGGAGCGTTGATACGATAATTCTCACCCTCTGACGATCCTTGATACTCACCATTGGGAGCAAGGAGTTCCAATAGATAAAATGTATTATTCATCATAAACAAATGACTCTTTGCTTGAGCATCTTGACCCTCATCGTCCTTGTAATTCTGTGCTTTCCCTGACAAGCTGATTAATAGTTGCTTGATTAGGAATCTGACAAATAAGTCCATCTCGCCAGCGTTCTCACCAATATTCGGATCCCAAGGCAAGCCGCGTCGTTTGGATACTGACTTGTAGGCCGAGACAAAGGGTGAGATGATACGAATTGCATGCACGACATCTGAACTAACGGTGGCCACTCTTGCATCTTTCGGGCGATGTTTGTCCCCGTCTAAGGGGTCAAGTTGTATCGACCGAGCCAAATTTTCAAGTGTCTTGGAACAGTTCTTCACAGTAGATCTGTGTAAACTAATACACAAAGCTGATGCAATAGTCTGATCTCCTCCCGAAACTCCTGGCAAGTTGGAAAGTTCACATAGTTTTGATAATGAAGGTCCAAGCATGCGCACTCCATCCACTACTCTCAATCCAGCAGCGGCTGCAGATGCCGCGGCACGAATGTCCATATCATTTCCTCCTCCACTAGCTCCTCCTCCTGCATCTCCAGTCGAGCTACTTCCCAAGTTACCTGCACACCCCGCTTCTCTCATGAAGGTGTACTCAATCAAATCCAACAATCTATCCACAGCAGCACTAACGACATATGAATATCCAGCTACCAAAGACTTTTGATACTGTTGTTGATCCGATGATGTATTGCCATCCTCATCAATACGATCAACATTCATGGATGGTGCCACTACACAACGATATACACTTTTCTCACCCGACACCACAACCATGGTATGTTCAATACAACGCACTGCATCCCGAGCTGCACTATCTACATTCTGTGCCCGTACTGCCGCTGATACATCTCCTCCACTACTGTTTGGTAATAACTTCTTACGGGCATTACGTAGCTGACGACAGTATCCGTCAACTGACGCATATGCCACAGACTTCCGTGCCTCACCATATGAGTCCAAATGCGGATAGCCAGTCTTGAGTGACTTCATTGTATAATTTGTATAATGTCCACTACCCACCTTTTCTGTTCGTAATACTTTCCCACCGGGAGGCAAGCATGGTTCAGGAGGGGATAATGACCGTGCCATTGATTGAGATAAGGGTGCCAATACCAAACCCGTACCATTCGTTGGCATACCACCCAAACATTCATAAATGGCACGAAGTTCACGTACTACTCTTGTGGATAATGGTAAATACTCTTCATATTCACCAATACTTTTCATTAAATCACGATTTTGCAATGCATCCTGTAATCTATCTCTTGTCCTGGATGCAGTCTCCTCTGCTCGTTCAGCTGCACTACTTGCCCTAACATTAGAATCACTCTTCTTTTTGCTCCTAGATTTCTTATCAACAGTGGCGGCACCATCTACCTTTCTTCTCACGGCAGCACCCGCACCAGTTAAATGTCCCGTAACCAATAATCCCATCGCATCAACACCAATTGAATGCACCCTATCTAAATCTTGCATAGTATCATTAGTACTCTTCCACTCCATCCTTTTTGAAAAGTACGCATGTGCATCTCGAACAATTTCAAGAGCATCAGCACCAGCATACAATTCCTGTTCCGATAATGATGAACTTTCCGCACGTAATGCACTACCCGGTTTTAAATGAACATTATCAGATCCTTTACCATTCACTAATTGTTTCATACTGGGTGGTAATACGCCTCCTCGTCCTTGACGTTCGGCATGTTCAGCCACTTCTCTACATGCCTCACGGGCACCCCAATATAATCGTTCGACGGCTGGTTCGGTATCATCGACTGTATCAAACTTATCACGTGCATCTTTTAATACATTAGATGTTAATGTTAAGTTACTCGATGTAGTTTGTAATAATTGGGATGTTTCAGATGCAGGTGAGGTTAAGGAATCTAAGTGTCGTGATCGTCGTGACAAGCCGTCGCATGTTCGACATGCTGATTTGGTAGTGGAGTTCATTGTTGATAATGCTTGGGATAGGGCTGTGATTCGAGATTGTGATTCGATTGTAGAACCTCCATAATTATTTGGGAGTGTTGGTAGTGGATTTGCTGTGAACATCTTGTGCTTGTGTTATGTGTTTATCGATAAATATCTACCGCAATAATCTTTCCTTTTTTCTTTTAGGTACTATATTATACAGCACTTATTGATTGACGATACTTATATTACTTTGCAGTTGAAGGACATACAATATATTTTGTGTTTGATATTGCTATGTAACAATGGTTATTGTGTTATGTGTTTGATATATTATCAATAATCACTTAATAGATTGACAACACAGTTTATCTAATATCAATTGCTGCAACAATACTCTCCTAGGTGAGATATCGATACACTAATCTACTACAATACTTTTATGTGCGTGCCTGCCTCTAGAGCTACTACTACCTACTAAGGCTATCTAGGTAGCTAGGGTGTTTCTATTTTTCTTATGACAGGTTGGGAGTCTTCACCAATTGGGACATATGATATGATCACCATTGAAATAGGATCAGTATTAAATACAACAACTAAAACAATGAGACTATTAACACATAACACAATGCGGTGCAATACCGCCACGGCATCGGAATCATCAACTCTTCTCATTAACGCACAACAAGTTCGTGTCGATTCCCCTCCTAAATCCCCATCAGAAGAAACACAACGTCGTGAAATAGAATTTGTAAAACATACATTGCCAATATTGAACTGGCCAAACTTACTTATAGCAGCAAAATCATTAGGATTAGAATCATTACCACCGCAAGTCACTCCCGAGTTAGCGAATGACCCTAATTTTTTAAAAGCATTATATCATGTATTAATGAATGTACATTTAGTTAATGGGATGTTAACTTGTTCAGAAACTGGACGTGAATTTCCTGTTACTGATGGGATTGTTAATATGATGTTGGAGGAGGATGAGTGTGAGAGGGTTGAACAGAGATGATGATGTTAAGTACGGTGTGTATTATATGTTGAGATGTATGGGGACAATTTATAAATGCATATCTATTATGTGATCTGATGGGGGATCTAGCTGTGGAGTGGGGGCATCCTCTTTTATTTAAGAGATCTATTTGCACATATATGAGCAAAGGTGTGGAGCCGTCTATGTGAGGGGGTATAATGAAGATGTTATGAGATATTATGGCGGCGGAGAACAAAATAGGTACGAAGGTATATCTTTATAGTTACTTGCTCACTCAGACTGTATTATATGTCATATCACTCAATATAGACGGCCTATTTGAATTCTTTACTAATGCTATCCTGCTTTACTGTGTGTTAGTATGTATGGCTACTTTCAACAGGTTTTCTTTGCAAAAGGAGTTTTACTTGAGTCTTGCATGTCCACGCTGACTAAATCATTTTGGTGACTGATTGATAAATATAATTAGAATAGAGGAGGAACTCGGTAATTACTCTTAATACATCAACAAGGTACACAATACATCAAAGAAGAGGAGAGGATACGCCCATACTCATTATAATATTTCAACTGACACATAACAACATTTAGGTCCTCAGTTAGGACGCAAATAGGTATCATTAGACAAAGAGATTTATGTCATGGCGCTGAGACAACATGAAAAGAAGATCATTAAGGATCGTGGAGATGGCAGTGTCGGTGGTGACGGTATTACAATTCAATACATGAATCGCGAAGAGTATGAGGCAGTTTACCAACAATCAGCACTTGACCGCACACAAAGATGTGCTCAAGAAACAACCATCAAGGAACAGAAGGAGAAGATTGCCACTCTATAGAAATCACTAGAGGACAAATCCAAAGAGTCGGAGAAATACAAGTGCAGTAGTCAAGAAGCAAATGAGCATCGTGACCTACTAGTAGCACAGCATATTCAATTGGAGAAGGAGAAAAATAAATTAGAACTAGATATCACTGCTTTGGTAGACAGTCACAAGAGAGACGTGGAAGCTTTCAAGTCTACCGAGCGTGGATTGACCAAGCAGCTTGAAGAGTCACGGGCATCCTACACTCAAATGAAACAAGGACTTGAACAACAGATACATGATCTCCAACAACAAATGAAGAACCTTCGAGAAAGTTCTTGGGTTGATATCAAGTTAGCAAATGAGAGTATCAAGTCTCTACAACAATCAAATCAAAAACTACAGTTATCTAACAACACTCATGGGCAATCACTCAAACAATACTCACGAGCATATGGAACTCTTCAGCAATCAAACAAGAAGCTTCAACAATCATATGAAACACTTCAGCGTTCGTTTCAAGAGCAGGCTGTGGAGATGAAAGCAAAAACGGATGCTCATGATCAGCTATCTCTAGAGCACAAGAAGCTTGAAGAGAACCTACAAACTGCGACTGACATTATTAACACACGTACATCAAGGATTTGTACACTAGAGCAGCAGTACGAAGAGCAGCAAGAATCATCTACAGCAAAGTACAACATACTTCAGAAGGAATACGAGCTTCTAGAGGATGATAACAAGGTGAAGAGTGATGAAGTTCAGTCTTTGAAGACGGAAGCAGCTGATCTCAAGAAGAAAATTGAGACAGAGATGAAAGTACTACAAGAGAAGCATAAGTCTATATGTCAACATTATGAGTCTGAACTAACGGAGTTGAATGATTCGACTGCCAGTCTTCAAAAGGAGAAGCAAACTAAGGAATTGGTAAGTTGTTCATGTGTCTTGTTTGTAATTACAACAGCCATTTTAATCTCCTCTCACACATATTCTGACTTACATATAGAAAATAAAGGAGATTGTAAGCGCTAATAATGGATTCTCCAACCTCTACGATGCGCAGAAGGAGGAGAATAAAACCTTACAGTCAAAAGTTAACTTACTTGGCATGAGTCTTGAAGAAATGAAGGCAAATGAGAAGAAACTCATCCGTCTTCACGAAAGTGAGTTTGAAACATCTTCCAAGCAATATGAGAAACAATTGTCGACGTTGAATGATACGATTGATACTCATTTAAGAGAGAAGAAAGCCAATGAGTTGGTAAGTATCCTGAGATGCCCATTGTCGATTTGCTTTTCTCGTTTGTATCATCGCATACTAACACACAAATGATTAATATCTTGTGCATTATACATCAGGAGATTAAGAATCTTCAAAGCAGTAACGAGGAACTTTCTACTCTTAACGATGAACAAGGGAAAGACAACGAAGTCTTAGAGTCTACAGTTACCTCGCTTGAGCAGAGCGTCAAGGCGTTGAAAACAAAGGAGGAAGAACTCATTCGCTCTCACAAGGAAGAAGTAGCAATCCAAAATGAGGTGAGTTACTCTTTGACATACTCATGGCAGAATTATATATCATTCACACATGCTTACTCACACCTCTTGCTTGTATCAATCTACACATTACCCTTAGGCTTCTGAGAGGATGAAAGCTCAGGTCAAAGAATTGACTGAAGATAATCAGTCTCGAGTTAAAATCAATACTAGTCTACAGAGTCAACTTGATGTAGCATCAGACTGCAAGAATGCAATGCAAGAGAGGATTAACTTGCTTGAAAAGAAGTTGCAAAAGGCTACAAGTTTATCCAACAATAATGACTCATCAAAGACTACTAGTGGAGATGATATCGCCGAGCTCAAGTCTTCAGAGGGCGATGAAGGAAGTGTAGATGTTAAGACAAAGGCTTCCAAAGCAGACACTGACACATTTGCCAAGGTAACTTTGGCAGACACACTACCAAGGTCACCCTTGTCTAATGTTGGTAATCGTCAAAGCATCAACAGTGCCAACGGTACCACTACTAAACTGAAGAAGGCTACAGATCTCAAGTCTCAAGCTTCGACTGCCAACAATTCAAAGAAAGATAGTGTTAGTCAACTACATTTACCAAGAGATGAGAATAACACAGCAACATCTCTGGCAAAATCTGAGTTGTGCAGTGATCACTTTACCAAAGAGCGAAATGAAGTTCAGAATGAGGCAAGATCATCCGTGAGCTCGACTTTATCATCAGAAGGGTCATCTGATTCCATTTTGGTACCTTGGAACAAGAATGGTTCATCTTCTTGTAGCTCAGGCAACGCGAATCAAGGACGTGGAAGAGTTGCTCGACATAAGAAACGTGAGTCTTTTGAGGACTATCAGAATCGTAAATACAGTCTTGAGAAGAACAACAACCATCAAGTACCAGAAGCTAAGGCAAAGGAAGTAGGTACTAAGCCCCAAGCTTATGAGCAGGACAAAGCCAACGGCGTTGATGTTGACAAGAAGTCACCTGAGCCAGATCCTAAGGCGAATGAAGGAAGTACTAAGTCCGATGACAATGAGCAAGATGAACCCGCCGATGGTATTGATGTTGGCAAGAATGATAAGGAAGATAAGAAGACACCTAAAACAGAGGAAATGTCTCTTGCCAGCCAACAAGTCTCTAATAGACGAAAGAGGAAGGCGACGGAGTCTTCAAACGAAATAAAGACACGGCCTAGCAGAAAGAAATCTACAGTTGAAAACAAGGCGAAAATGGCAAACTCTGGAGTCGTTAAGGACAAGGAGATTATAGATTCAGCAGGTATTAAGTGCGGGGACGTGGGGTATAAGTTCAAGAAGTGGTTTGGCAAGCCTTATGAAGCTTGGTATGAAGGGGAGGTGGTGGAGCTTGTTAGGACCAATACTAGACTTCTTCGTAGATGCCAATATTCAGATGGGTCTGTGGAGGAATATAAGATTACCGAAATGAAGAACCACTGCAAACCAAGGTAGTTGATGAGTCTTTTTTGTTAAGTTAAGTTGGTACAGACATGTTGATCAAAAACTATTCAAGTGTACAGTCAATCAAGAGTAAAGCTGATAATTATCTATCTGTTGGAAGATTAACTATATAAAGAATGATACTATCACTAAAGTAAGACTCCAAACAGAGAGATAGACCATCACTTATCACTTTACTTTATTTATCACTCTTAAACACCTATAATGAATCTAAACACTGATTCAAAACATCAACATTGAACATCAACACTTTATGCAACAATGGGCTGTGAAGACGGCGCTGTATCATCTAATACCATTGCATTGCAATTCGGATGCCTTCCAATATAAACATTAATAAGTCGTCTTTGACAGTCTTTAAAGTCGCCAAGATTCAGCTCATTTTCTCCCAAACTAATGTGTAGCTCTACAAGAACAAACACTGTTGCCTTCCTCATATCAACTGACTTGTGATCTAGTGCAGTGTGGAATACAGGAAGCAAGGAGGGTATTGCCGCTTTCAAGGAATCGGGAGATACTCTATTCACTAAATATCTCATTGTCCTTAACACTGACAGCAGTTCAGGGGGACTATTCTTATCATTCAAATCAATTTCAATAGAAGTGAAAAGAAGCAAGTGCTCAAAGCAAACCTCAGGTTCGGTACCATCAACAAGGTTATGTAGAGCCCGTTCAGCTGTATTGACAATCTCAAATGGTGCATCTTTTGTGCACTGCATTCAAAGCGAGGAAAAGATGTGAGTGTACACCGAAAACCTAAGAAGTATAAACAGGAGAAGAAGACCTCACCTCCAGCATACAAGTAATGATCTTCTTAATCTCCTCATTCTTGACATGACCTGGTAGTAGTTGCAATAGATTTCTTACTCCTTGAATAAACAAATGTTGCATCTGATGACAAGCAGAACGATTTTGCTTTGTAGGAGATCTTATAAAGTCTACCCCAGAATAATCTACATTTGGCATATCCTTGATATGATCTTGAGAATAAAATGTGTGAGTTAGATCGCTGAACAAGAAGGTACAACAAAAACATGAGCAGAAACACACAAGTGGATCTTACTGAGTAGACAGGCTAGCACGGATGAAAACTTCTTATTCCACGACGGATCATTTGTATTCTCCTTGGCGAAGAGTGCAAGTGCACTGATACCGAGCTGTTGTTCATGTGGTGATGATTTGTCGGATAGCATTCTGATTATTTCTCCTAGCACATCACCAGTATTCTTCACTCTTTCAGCACTAAGCGGTGAGGCACATGCAAGAAGATTTACGACAGGTGTTCCTACTATAGGTGTTGCTGGATTCTTCTTAAACCCAACGATGGATTTGGCTGGGGTTGTCAAAGCCATCGAATTCTCCTTTTCTTCGATAGTAACATCTTCTGATTTGACAGCAGGTGCAATGGAGGGTAATCGAGATCGAGGTATCTTTGAAGAGCTAACATGACTACTACGATTGACCGACTTCTTGCTTTCTGAGAATCTCATGGGTGAGTAAGCAGCTACAGGTTTGGGAGTAGATGTTGTCAAAGTTCGACTACTTGCACTCGATGGAGGACGCTTCTTGGCAGCAGTACTAGCAGACTTATTTGGAGTTGATACTCGTTGAGCCTTTGGTGTCCCATGCTGAGCACGAAGTCTTGCCGTTGTACTACTTGCCGATCTCTTGACACTATTCCTCGGCGGCACTGTTCCACGAGACGGCTTTGGCTTTGCTGCTTTCTTCTTGACAGGTTGTTTCTCAGGAGTAGAAGTTTCCCCAATCACGCCTGTTTCAACCAGCACACTCATGATACCACCGTCTTCCCATTCTAAATCAATCATTGGCTTTTCCTTCTTCAGGTTCTTCATCTCTCTACTACGACCATCAAACATCTTTTGGACAGCATGTGTTGTCTCCTCACAAGCATGCATTGCCCAGTATAGCTTCCTCCCCTCCTCACGAACTTCAGGATCACGGTTTGTTGCTCCTTCTTTCGTAGCCTTAGTTAGTTGATCAATATGCTTCACAAAACAACTCGAGTCCCAAACTCTGAGAGCTACTGTAAGGGCAACAACTGAGCCACGCTTGCGGTTCTTATGAACCTTCTTCCCGAGAATCTCATCACAGAAGCGTGGAATTGTACGAGCATAACCAGTGTTTCCGCAAACTGACATGAGGCACATGATGCAGTTTATCCCCTGTGTGGCCATTAGACGAGTGCCAGACTTGCACAAGTTCAGTACTTCCCCGACATTATTCTCGATAAACTGTGACATGATTTGATTTAGTTGTGCTTCTTCGGCAACATACTCTCGGTATTCAAATGCAGTAGCGATTATAACACGACATACTTGTTGTGTAATCTGTGAACGTAAATCAGTAAATTGAGCCGAAAAGTTCATCTTTCGCAGCTTTTCAATGAACAAGTATCGAGCTTCTGGACTCATGTTGACAACACCTCCTGCTAGGATACGTTCTAGATCAATCAATGCATCTAATCGTTCGTCCCATAACTCAGCTTCTTTTGTCGCCAAACTTGTTTCAATTGCAGACAACATTGACTCAAGGTTCTTCATTGTGGTTAAGATGGCAGGTGGCTTGGCAATTGTTGCATAAATTGGAGGTAGAGTACATGCCTCTTCCAACGCAGCCTCATCCATATCTTCGTCACCCTCGTCTTCTTCATCTTCATCCATCATCATAGATGAATCAGCTTCCTGGTTAGTCTTCTTCTTACTCAACCGTTCAATG
>Ga0214478_100825_pt1 | contig 17229 bp, 10 predicted proteins | sample M1_20Mar14CPVII9_2_FD_178001 | JGI IMG/M metagenome (GOLD analysis project Ga0214478, IMG submission 178001) | Marine eukaryotic communities from Monterey Bay, California, United States - M1_20Mar14CPVII9sort6BwellD7 | ecosystem: Environmental > Aquatic > Marine > Unclassified | place: USA...
AATAAACGTACATCTTAATAGCCAGTATAGTGTACAAATTAAGTGAATTACTTTAGTGGAAAGTCTAAAAAACTAACCAATCTAATTCAATATAGTGTGTTTGATTAAATCAACCAAAACTCTTAGGACAAAACATAAATGTTGTTTGTCACTTGCAGATCAACAAAAGACTAATATCCGACATATTTGTCGGAGAGGATGAAGTTTTATAACTTCTAGGAGTTGGTCAATGGTATTAAGTTAAGGACCAGATTGTTGAACGAAAGGGATGGTGCTCAATGGTAAGCTACGAGCGACGTTGTCAGACGAAATCGAGTCTGATCTCTTCCTCTGAAGGTGGAGGGACAATGCGGCTTGCCACTTTCCATCCATGGGTAAGTTGAGAAGAATCTCTTTCCAAGCATCGTTCTTGGATGAGCTAGCCTTGCTATTCCACCAATCGTACACAACCGGGGTGATATGAGGGAGGCTTGACTTTCCATTCGACTCGGAGTTGGTATCATCCCTACCATCGACATCATGGAAGATGCTCAAACGCTCGGCATCATCAGTATCCATTTCATAACGATGGCCGCATCCAGTAGTTGAAGACATACTCTTGACAAAGTTGTGCCAAAGAACAGAAGGAGATTTGTTACTCTCAGACTTGCTCTTCAAACTTGGAATGTAGGGCATGATATTGCCAGGAGGAGCTTTAGTTAACGGGGTGATACGTTCCAATCCAGTTCGTTTGGGCCAAACCCACCGCTTGTGAAACTTGGACATGGCAATGAGCGTCTTCTGAAGCTTCTTCATGCGTAGATACAGTTGTCTCTTCTTGTACTCATCATTCACAGATGAGCTCTTACTTGCAAGAATGATCGAGTCGATACGGTGCTCAATAATGGACATGATAAGGCCGTGGCTATCATCATTCTCCTCGGCAGGTAGCATTGAGATGAAGGGATCAATTTCCGGGGCACCGCAGGGGAAATCGGCGGTGGATGTACGAGAGATCAAGGCACCGTTACCATTAGGTGGTGTGCAAGACTTGATCTGAGTCTTCTTCTTCTGCTTGAGACGACGGCTGTGGGTTAAGTATAAAAAGTGCAGTGAATAGAAGTTTTTAGAGAACATATCAGGATATAAATATAAACGAGAGATACAACAACAAAGACTTATAACATTCTACAATAATACCACACACTTACCTGCGTTTAATCTGAGACTGTTCGAGCTTGACAGGCTCGGCATCAAACCAGATTGATAGATTTGCATTATGTTCAGCCTTGGGAGCGAAGACAACCTCATGAGCAGATACTACCTTGGATGGATTAAAACCGTGGCCAACGGACACCCAGGGTGTTGTACGAGATGTATACTCATCAAACGAGATCTCCTTCACAATATCCTTAGCGGATACATAACCGCTGTAATCAACATCAGCCAAGATGAAGTACCGAGCTTGGAGGATCATACACAACTCACTGTTAAGAGAGTGTGTAGGGGCGAATACGTAATCACGGTACAACTGAGAAGAATCTTCAGCATATGAGTCAACTTTTCCACTACTGCTATGCATGTGACGGACAATACAAAGCTTCTGAAGCTCAGTCACCTTCCTCACAGGGATGTTGGTGGTATTACGGACACCACCAGTAAAGATAGAGACATTACTGCTGTTGCAGACGAGTCCATATGTATCCTCCCATTCTTGTTCTTTAAGACACTCAGCATCACCACGGCCATGGTGGGAAGGACGACAGTTCTCCCAAATGCTCTGAGGAATGAGAGGATTCTCTTGATGGATTGCATTGTCACGATGAGCACCCAATCGATCCACAATGACCTGAGCATTTGTCTTGGCAGTAGCAGCAGGAAGCCACGAGGGATAAACGTTTGGTCCACAGATGGATGGGTCGTGAATTGCAGCGCACCGACGACCAAAAGGGCTGGAAATTAAATACGTGAACCGAAGAAGAAGTTTAGTATGACAACATACCATAAACTAACTCAACAACCACCCTCTTTAAAACTAATAACATATCATACAATTTAATAAACAAACCACTTACCAAGCACCCGTAGACACCCATGTCATACATGGCCTTGCCAAATAAGTATTGGCATTAACAATCTGCCCACTTGATTGCATTAAACTTAATGTGGTGTACTTAAACTTTAGTTCGTGCTTCCCATGTGCATAATTACCTATAGTTTATTGTTTAATAAGATATGAAATGAATGATATATAATTAGACAGGATGCATACATATATAATAAGTAAACTATACGAGGATACCACAAGCATATAATTTAAACAAAAAATGAACACAAGATGTGTCACTAAACTTACAATTAGCACCAAAGGGACAAGCTTTGACACCACCCTCTTCATAATAGTGACACATTTCTGTTTTAACCTTTGCCAACCTCTCTGGATTATCACGTAGGTTTTGGGGTGTCTGGATATTGTTATTGTTTGAAGAAGGTTGTGAAGGATTACGTCCATTACCTGATGTAGTGTTGTTTGACCTGTTGGCTGATCGGCGGTTGATGTTACGGCCACGGTTGTTACCACCTTTGTAAGGTGCCATCTTGGGCTTGATACTCATGGGTGTGGATACATTAGATTGAGGTCCAGGGACAGGTGTGGAGTATGATTCAGGAACAAATTGCGGTGCACCGACACTCAAGCAACGATTCTCGAATCCACCATCAAAGATCAAAGTATCTGTAGCGGATGTAGGACTTGGACGACGTGATTTAGGAGTCATTGCTTTCATTTGAACAGCAGTATATGGCGATGATGTTGCTACTAATCGGTTGTTATTAGCTGATGATGTTGGAGGAGTTGACATGTTGTTCAATCTAGATTGAAGACTTGATGGTGGAGGGACATAACTGCCAGAACGGCCACGACCGGTTGGCTGTATGGAATCAGATTATATATGATATAATAGAGATATTAGATATGGTTAATCCATTAGTTAGATAAGATTGTATTGGCACTGGTCTTCTTTGCAAGAAGATACGTCTAAGTTCGACTTAAAAGATATCATTGAAAATATATGACGATGAACACAAAACAACTAAAACAAACTCACGTAAACATTGCCCGACGAGTAGTAGCTACTACTACCACTATTTAACATGATGGTATAAAGGATAGTTGGATAGGAGATGTCTACACAACTACTGAGTCTTGTTGGCTATTGTTTATTGTCTCTGATGCAAATTATGAGATTACAGTGTGGAGTACCTCGAACTATACCCCCCAACTTGGACTATACCCCCCTCTTTCGAGTGAGCCTAGCACCAAGAACTTATACCCCCTCCCTAATATACCCATATATACCCCAATAAGTACCCAAATTGAGCTATATTCTCACAAATTCAAGATTTATACCCCCCCTGATCTGAGGCTAGCGTAAAATCTTATACCCCAGGGGGGTATAGTTCGAGGTACTTTTTTGCCGGGCCAGTGCAGACCAAAAGATCTGTATCGTATTGGACACCCTAACACTGCATAGCTCAGTACGAATACGAAAGGATACCAAGCTAACGAGCCTATGTACCGGACTACATCGACAAACACATCATATGTCATCATCGACTGAGCCATCCACTTAGATCTATTAAAGTGTGTATGATTGTGTTACTTTAGAATACTTCTTATCACAACACGCAATACTATGAATACAAATCATCACTTCACTTCCCTTGCTTATTCATCTCCTCCATTGCCTTGTCAAGATCTTCCTTACTCATACTTGCCATCTGTTGCTGTGCTTGTTGACTAGCCTTTACCATTTGATCTGGTGACATGTTTTTCATCATCATCTGGGCCGCCTTCCGCATCATTGGGTTAGACTGCATCATCTCTGCTGCTTTCTTCATCATTGCCGGATCTGCTCCCATCGCCTTCATGCGAGCCTCCTCCTCGGGTCCTATGTTACTCATGCCCTCGAGCATTTGTTGCATATCATCATCTGTCATGGTCTTTACTTGTTCATTAACCATCTTCATTTGATCCTCTGATAGATTCCCTCCTACCTGTGGAGGAGTTCCTACAACATCGGCTGAAGCTGATGATGTACTTCGTGCTGCTTTCTTAACCTTTGGATGAAGAGTAGCTCTACTTTCTTCCATAATATCTTCTTCAAAGTATTCTTGCACCTCTTTCCAAACTCGTTCAAAACCTGCACGATCCACACGAGAAGAACCAAGTGACCCATCACTCCAACATTCCGCCAATTCAGATTGTGATAAATCTTGTTCTCTATCTCCCGATAATGCAGTGATTGGCGGCAAGGATGAAAATGATTGGAATGTCACTCCTCCATTTGATGGTTTTGACATAAGTTCTGCTACTTTGTACATTGCATTAATAACGTTTGGATCGGATGAGCTTCCGGCTGTCACTCCCTCTGGTATGGGCTGTGTTCCTGTTGGTGTTGAAGAATCCTTCATTGCAGTAACTGCCTCATCAATCATGTCTGGAGTTAAATTTTCCATTTGTTTCTGTGCCATTTCTGCTGCCGCTGCTAGCTCATCTTTAGATAAACTATATTTACAGGATAAATTGATTAGATGTATGTATAGTATATTATGTATACTAAATGACTTATTCTTCTCACCTTGACATTTTCTCCTGTGCAGCCTTTGATTGTTCTAACATTTGTTCCGGCGTCATGTTCTCCATCAATTTTTGTGCGGTTTTCATCATTTGTGGATTCTCTTGCATCATTTTCATACTAGTAAGCACTGTATTTCATGAATGGAAAAGATGTATGGTAAGATGTAAATACTATGAAAATACAAGTATTTAGCACACACAACATACTCACTAGTATCTGGATCCATACCCATGCCTTTCAATTGAGCCTTTTGTGCTTCGGGCATACCTTCCATTTCAGAAATAAGCTTACCCATATCTTCTGGTGTCATATTCTTCATAGCAGCTGCTGAATCAGCCAGTGCTATTGTGAGAGTTAAATAAAGTAGTTGTAATTTGTGAGCAACAGATAAAAGATGTATATCATATCAAAGACCGCAGCAAACATAAACACAGAACATATTCGCTGTAAACATACTTACTTGCAGGATTGGTTGACTCTTCTTGCATTATCCTTTTGATATCTTCAGCTGATGGGGTAGAGAAGATGTGTGTATCTTGTGTTCGAGTACGAGTTGCAATGGGAGCAGCGCTTTGAAACGCATGTCTCTCCGGCAATATCGATGAGAGAACAATTGCTGCTAGTATAGTAGAGGATATCTTCATGATGCAATAGTATATTGTTTATGATAATAAGGAAGACGATGGATTAGTTTGTTAGCGTCAGCAAAAGTATGAAATCCTATGCCGGGAGTTAGAATCTAAACGGCTAAGACAGCCTGTAATTAATTGGTACGATATTGATATATTATTGTTTAGATATATAATACGTTTCTAATAGTGGTATACAATCTATCTGGATATGACCGCGGATATCGGCACTAGACGGTCATTTTAATTATCAAAGTATTAGTCTCAAAAATTGATACAAAAATTAAGATTTGCAATTGCAATATCTTCTCATCATAATATCATATCATGCCAGTTCCAATTGATACTAATATGATAGATACTGAATCCTCTCCTATACCATCACCAACAACATCCGATGAGAATTCTGAAACAGATAGAAGTCGTCCACCAACACCCGCATCTCCAAATGTTATCCGTCAATTATCAACAAAATCCAGCCTTTCAACTGATGCACCTTCTTCAAGTACAGCTACTTCAAGGAGTACCAATAGTCTACACTCTAATACTTCATCAATTAATAATAACGTACAACAGGCACGTCGTAATTCTCGTGGACAGACTACATTTCAATTCTACGTACCAACCTCTCCACCTGCTGAAAGTAGTCATAAATCCTCAACTTCAAAGTCAAATAACATAAGTGGATCTTCCAATAATACAGAAACAGATTCGCCCAATAACAATTGGGGAAGTAATCGTAGCGGTGGTAGTATAGATATTGAAATTACCGAAATGATGATGACTAAAAGTTCCAGTAGTGATATGCTGAAGCAACCAAATTTGTCTAAATCATTCAATTCAATTTCGAGGGGTGCAAGTTATGGTAGTGGACGTAGTTCACGTGAAGGGGTAGGGTTTAGTAGTACCAATAGTTTATTAAGGGGAATTGATCCGCCGGAAAAAGAATTGCCTACCAATGTTGCCGCAGCTGCAGCTGCATGGCAACAACAGCAAATTCCTGCAAAGGCAGGCAGTGTTAATATGTCGACCTCGGAAGAGTCGGCACGGAAGGCACGGAGTAGATTGATACAATTGCAAAAACACGGTAAACATTCCAGTTCTCAGTCTACTGCTGCGTCTGCGTCACAACAACATGGTGTACAATCGCGTCATCCAAACAGACAGAAGACAAAGAAGAAGAGCACTAAAAGCGCATCTGTGGCAGTAGACTTGGAAGATAGTGAAGACGACGAGGATTTTCCACTGGTAGCAACAGATCCAATTGAGTCAGATGAAGATAATGAAACTCCACCGCCTAACACAACGTCCAGACGAACATCTCGTTCACCAATTGGTCATCAACAAAGAAATAATGATGATCCACAATCCTACATGAATAATTATCCAATGTCAGCACCACAACCACATCGTCCTACATATAAGATTCCACCACAACAGATGATGCAACATTTACATGCTGGTGGTCCTAATAATATTAGGGGGAGTAGACAAGGTAGTAGTCAGGGAGGGATTGAGCCACCCCCGTTTGGGAGTGGAAATAATGTTATGCATCAACAGCATCAACATCAATATATCCCAACTAGAAAGAAGAAGACACCTAACCAACAGCATCAATACAATCCACAGAATAAACAACAACAGTTGCATCGTTCACTTCCCCAACATATGGCACAATCTCAGCAACAACATATGTCACAACCTCAGCCAAGACGTAAATCAGATGGACCATTCAGTAAACAACATATGATGTACACCGATGGGATAAACTTGTTAGAAAAGACTGTTTCGAATGATCAGGGAGAGTTAACAAAAGAAGAAGTTGAAACATTAAATGATGGCATTAACTACTTACGTCAATTGGATCAGCATGATGAAATGAATAAGAGTAATAATGCGGGAAGAAGTAGTCCGGTTACTCCTAGTAGTGCACAACAGCAGTATTCCTCTGCTCGGAGAAAGAAGACTGCACCTCCTCCACCACCACTACCACCTTATAATCAAGGACAGCAACAACATCTGATACCAACAAAGCTTGGGAATCAACAGCGCTCATATCCTCAACAAACTAAATCAAGGAGCAATAGTTTAGGTAATGAGATGGAGAAAATGGCAATATCAGGAGGTAAACATCGTGGTCATAGACCACCTCCACCGCACAATAAACCCACTTCTACTCCAACTTCACCAACAGAGCAACAACGTCGTAGTCCAATCATAACTGCCGCGGCTGCAATGGATTATGTAATGAATGCAGGACGTACTACTACTCCAGGACTTGATTATGACGACGATTCCAATGAGAGTAATGGTGACAGTCTCAACACTCAAGAATCGAATGATACACAAGAATTTAATGAAGAGGAAGTTGCATATCTTAAAGCAATAATGAAAACTGATGATAATGATGATGAACATGATGAAGGTATTGATAACAGTATACTGATTGATGATTCGTCATCATCGGGTGCATCTGAATATGATACTGCCAATGAAGAACAGTTTGAAAGACAATCATCATTTAGTATACATGTCGAGAAAACTAATAAACCAAGTAAATATGCCGAGGACAAAGATTATGGTGATAATAATATGAGGACAATTCATCATAGTAAATCGAAGTCAATTGATAATTTGGATAAGTTATTACTAGAAGAGGAAGAGGCACGGCAGCGGTTACAACAGAGACATAATATGCATTCCTCGGCACCATCATTTCATACCTTACGAAGAGTTGCAGCAGCGAATAAAGGGGGGTCGAGTGCTAATAATAAAATTGATGATGATCATGTATTACGAAAGAGTAGTATGGATCCACCCGACGATGAACAAAGTAGTGAAGGTCTATCACCATCGGTATTGCCAATGAGAACAATGAATGAAAGATTATATGCAGTTGAGGCTGTGATACCCACCCCAACGAGGATGAATGATCCATATGACACGTATGTTGACGAAAGTCCAGATTCATTTGATCAAACAATGCCAAGACTTGGTCATAATGCACATGATGATGAGGGTATATCTCGGTCGTTAGGTCCACGGAGTGCACGTGCTGGGGGCATTACAGGAGTTTGCTTGGATATGTCAGATACACATCAAGAAGAGTATCCAAAGCCAAGTATGATGGATAGAATGCGAACAGAGTCACCAGAAGAATCTTCAAGTAGCAGTAGTAGTCAAAGTAGCACTTCGATTGATGCTCATGATGACCATGACAACGACGATCTTAATATCAAAAACAATCCACAAAGTACGCTTGGTAGTGATCCCTTGTCTTGGGACGAAGAAGTAAACGGGGACGATGCGCTAATGTTAAAGTTATGTTCCCATCTTCTACCAATCGGACTGAATCAAAGTCTGAACTCATTACTTATTGAGAATAAAAGTATGAATCAATGGGATAATGAAGACCCAGATGAACCGGGATATGTTGTCCATAGACTTACCAACGCACAGCTTATTAGTGTAGAGAATGCCTTTGAAAAGATGGTGAATACAATAGAATGTTCATCGGTAAAGAATGTACGGGATGGAACAAATAGTGAAACTTTTGAGCGAGATTTGGAAGAAGCTGAGTTGATATTAGATCAAGAAGAGAAGCGATATGAAAGTAAAAGTGGCACTGACCCTTCTCCTCCTGATCCGTCTCCAAATAAAAGTGATAATAATGATATGGAGTTGCAATTTAAGCAACGCCAAGATGAAGAAGAAGAACAACAGCAACGTTGTGACTCGGTTCCCGACTTTCCTGGAATTTACCCACCAGGTAAAGGCAAGGCAGGGGAGATGGAATGTTTCTACTTACCAATCATTACCAAATCAGAAAAGACAGGCTTTGAACCGACGAAAGATTTGGTTCTCAAGCCTGGGTCTGTATTTGCCAACAATTACTTGGTCCAGAGTGAGCTTGGCAGTGCTGCATTTAGTACGGCATATCGATGTCTTGACCTTGGTTCGGAAGAAGATGAGGATGGATATCAAGATGAGGTATGTCTTAAGGTTATAAAGAACACAAAGGATTACTTTGATCAAAGCTTGGACGAGATTAAGATATTACAACTACTCAAGGACACGGGAAGGGTTCATGAGAATAATATCGTTGAAATGAAAAGTTTCTTTTACCATCGAGAACATCTAGTTATTGTTACCGAGCTGTTAAGGCAGAATTTGTATGAGTTTGGCAAGAGCATCCTTGAGAGTAGAGGCCCATTATACTTTACAAGACAGAGATTGTCATTCATAACGAGACAGTGCCTTGTAGCCCTGAAGTTTGTACATGAACTAGGACTGATGCATTGTGATATCAAGCCTGAAAACATATTACTTGCATCCTACTCAAGAGCTTTGGTGAAGGTGATAGACTTTGGAAGTTCAAGCTTTGTTACTGACCGACAAAGCTCTTACATCCAAAGTCGTAGTTACCGAGCGCCAGAGGTGATTCTTGGTCTGCCGTATGATGGCAAACTTGATGTGTGGAGTTTGGGTTGTTGTGTCGCTGAGATGTACACCAATGAAGTGACCTTCCAGAATGACTCTGAACTATCCATGCTAAGTCGGATAGAAGCCATATGTGGCCCATTTCCTCGGCATATGATTGCCAAAGGACGTAACAGTCATCGTATTTTTACTGACAGTGGTTTGATCTATGAAAAAATAGATCCCGACGATGTAGATGATATGGATAGAATAGAAGATCGGTCGGTTGACGATGCCAACAGGAGTCTATACGATGTGTATCAACCAAAGATGACCACGATGGCAGCAAGATTAGGTTTTGATGAGGACTTTATGGAGCAACCGAAACTTTCCGAGGACGATCAAAAGCGTGCATTATTCATTGACTTTGTTAGTAGCTTGTTGACAGTTGATCCTGATGCCCGTCCATCTGCCGCTGAGGCATTGAACCATCCTTGGATTACATCGAGTCTTGACTTAATAGAGGACGATATCAAGTATGGACCTGAGCGCATATAAATTAAGTAGGAGAAGTGTTAGTGGTATTCGACTTACAGTTATTTAGGTTTAGATTGCTTAAGCTCGTTGTCCAGTGCTTCATTAACTTGCTTCAATGTATCAATCTGCATCTCTTTCGCATTAAGATGTTCCGTTAGAGATGTGATGATGCACTCTAGTTCGTTTATGCGTTCATCCGTTACCATATCATTCCCATCAATAGAGGCGTTCAGCTGGTAGGCGACAGACTGTTGGTGTGCCTCTCTCGTCGTCTCTAACTGATCAAGTGCCTTCCTCGTCTCTATTGCTGCTGCTTCAAGCTGTGTTAACAAATCTCTATTCTCTTTTTTCATCGTGTGAACGACTTCATCATTCTCACGCTTTAGAACTTTAATCTCTGCCTTCAACTTGTCTACTACTGTAGTTTCAACTTGACTCTTCTTTATCTTTAACATCTCCTTCGACAACCCCTCAGCTTTATGTTTGAGGCTATTCCTTTCCGATTTGAGCTTACGAACGTCATTCTCGCATTTAGATGCAGTCTCCCTGTGGTTATTTGTGAAAAGTAAAGTGTTAGTGAATCGATATGAGGAACAAATGATAAGCCAATAGGGGGATAAAACTTACTTAGCCGCAGTAAACTTATCATTCAAGTTCATCACTAGACCTTCAGTTTTCTTGAGGTCATTCTGAAGTTCATTCTCGGTCCTTTTCATCCTTTCAATCACCTTTTGAGAGGTGCTAAACTTCTCTTTGGTTTGGGTTAGATCACTTTTTAGTTGCTCAATACTTGACAACTGTTGCGATTGTGCAGATGATTTTTGACTTAGATCTTCGATTTGACTGCTCAGACTTTCAATCTTTGTATCTCTTGCTCCTATCCCCGCCTGAAGTACTGAAATTTCATTGTTGAGTGCTTTTACTGTTCTATCTTGATCAATCTGTTTATCCTGTTGTGCTTTGGTCATAGTATCAATCGTATTACATTTGTCGGCGAGTTCGTCTTTCAGCTGACGTTCTGACTCTTTTACAGTCTCAATCTGCTTGCTTCTCTCTTTATTGGTTGCATCAGATTTAGCTAGATTCTTTTGGAGTTTACTAATGGATGATTCCTTTGACTGTAATATTCGTGTCATCTCAGCAAGCTTTGATTCGAGTAATTTTGTGTACGAGCTGTCATGTGTACTTTCATCTCTCTTTTGACCCAAAGCTATATTGTCCCCTTGGGTGATGTCGTCATCTTCATATGAAGGAAAGAGAATCGTTGTGTTGGTTAAGGATGAAACCTTTCCTTTGTAGTTGGCTATACCAAGAGCAAGTATCAATGATTCTCTTGTTTTGCGATTGGCAGCTTCAAGTCTGATACGGCCATGAGTTGAACAAACAACAGCAAATAACTTAGGCTTTGCTGGGTCTGCTTCTACTTTGAAGTGAAGAATGGGTGTATTGAAATGATCTGAGACATCACCAGTCGTCATCTTAGCAATGAAAATGGAACTGCTTGTTATAAAGTCATCATTACTTGAGACATCAACCTTTAACCGATAGTTTGCAAGATCCTCCAGGCCTCGTAGATTGCCATATGTTACTGATTTATCTCCCCCTTCACCCAATAGAGAAGTGCTGGCAGTATCAAATAGAGATTGCTCAATTGAAATCGTTTGTGGAATAGTACAAATCTGTTGTGCTGTACTGAGTTTGATGATACATTGAAGCTTATGTCCAACATCCGAGACAGACGGTTGATAGGCTGGATAGCATGCTCCACAAAGTACTGACCATGTTATCGTCTCCTTATTATTGTCAGTATCTTTTGAATCCTTACTAGTTGCAACAACAGCACTGTTAGATCGATACCATTGAAAAGTATAACCATTTTTTCCTAAAGGACATGCCTTATCTTTTGATAATCTTACTGATATAACTGATGAGTTGTTGATTGGGGTTAAAGAACCATCACTAATATCTTGGTCATCATTTGAAAGTTGATCAAAGCCTGATGGTGTTTGTAGAAATATAAAACAAGGCTTAATGTGATCATCTGATGATTTCTGTGGTGGTGTTGCATCTTCTGTTTCAACATTCACTGTTGGTATGTCCAACTCTTTCTTCTCATCAACTACTTCTGGCTTAGTAGTAGTAATATCCATCCCTATGTCTTCAACAGCTTTATTGCCATTTTCCTCTTCTCTATTCTGCTGGTGTTGTTGCTCATCATTACTTCTGCGTTGTCTCTCATCTCTCAGTTCCTTAACTTGTTTGGCTGCATCTGCAGCCCGTGTCGCAGCCTGATATCCCCAAGTACTTAAACGACCACCCAATACAGATGCAGCTTTTTTAGCATATTCGGCAGCTTCTTCTTTATTCAAAGAAGCTAATGATGATTGTGTTGTACTTTCATTTGATTCTGTATTTGTAATACTATTATCATCTCCAAATGATTCTTCAGCCTCTAGTGGACTGTCCGAGGATTCTGAACATGATGTTGTATCTGAATTATCCAAACTTTCATTTATTGGTGGTGGTATAAATACCAAAGATAATGGGAATGATGCATCTCTGAGAAAGGATAGCAAATCAGTATATTCTATATCCTTCAAATCTGTTAAAATTGTGGCTTTTGTTGTTGTATTGATTATCTCCGTAAGAACATACCCCACCGGCACTTGTATATCAATATTATTACTACTTTGTTCTTTTACTATTTTGACAATCATATCTTCCATGCATGCCTCACATGAATCGTTATTAATATCAGTATCAGTTTTAGCTGAATCTTCATCCACATTGTCTAAAACTTCATGAGATCCTACCTTGGCGCCTGTACACTCATCATCATCATTAGGCAGCAATACCATACGTGATGAGAAATCATCATAGGATTTAAAGTGGGCGTTTATTATTGTTGTATCGTCAGCGGTGGCCAATTGCAATAATATGTAAATATATTATACTAAGTACGATAGGTAATTTCAATTGAAATTGTTAATGTCTCTGTACTACGGCGGCTATTTTTGAGAATTTTTTTGCATGCAACTATATACTGCAACAAATCATGCCCACTGTATCATTTATTATCCGCAGTCCCTGCCAACCTCAATACCTATGGTACCTAATACTAATAAATAACAACAAAGCCGTTATTAAGTTGTAAAGTGTAAAGAGGTGTAAAGCCGTTACCGTATGTCGGGTAAGAAGTTTCTTCCTCTTCTAGAATTTGTGGCGGTATTGATATCACAACTTATGCAGTAATAGGAGAGGATCGAATAGGTATCAGTCTATTAAAGCCAGTGCATTAGAATGTTGGTAATAGAAGGTAGATTACCATTCATAAGTAGTTTGCTGTAAAGTTACAGGGGAAAATAGTGGGTGATAAAGTACAAACATTATCAAGTTGTTGCAAATTGCAAACATACATACATACCACAACAACGTACATATTATACAAACAAACTTACCATACTTAACATGTACCCAATTAAGATAACAAAGTTGGCAGGCAAAGGATTGGGAGTAATTGCAACACAAGCATTAAAGCCAAGTCAACTGATATTACATGAACATCCATTAGTTAGAGTTGATAAATCTCCCGGTTCGCCGGATGCCAGATCAAATCAAAAATGTATACAATACATGAATAGAGTAATGGAAATGGCAAAGACTGGACAATTTAATCCAAGATCTGAGTTTAATACATGGCCAAAAGAAGTAGTATCATGTTACCAAGGTATATTAAATGAGCAGTCAACCATGGCATATGATAAACTAGAGAAGCATAAGCAAAACAAATGGATGGAATTAGCAGATGTTTTTGCAAAGGATAATGATGATAAAACTCCAGGTGGTATACTTCGAACAAATGCCATCGATGACGACTCAAATCATGCTAACCTGTATGAACAATTATCGCGAATCAATCATAGTTGTCAACCAAATACTATAAGAGCATCCACTGATAAGATTGGGGGTGTTGCTATTGTAGCCAATAAAGATATTGCAATAGATGAGGAGATAACGATTAATTATATGGATGGTGCTGATGATGGCAAGCCTGTAGAAGAGAGGAGAAAGCATCTGATGCAACAATATCATTTTCACTGTACATGTGATTTATGTGTAGAGCAGGAAACTGAATCCTCCACTTAATAATGCCCTAATCTTTACAGACATGAACTCCATTTATAGTTTGCCAACCATGCCGAGCCTGTCAAGCTCGAGCAGTCTCAGATTAAACGCAGGTAAGTGTGGTGTTATGAGTCCATGTTGTTTGTGTTTATTCCTGATATGTTCTCTAACAACTTCTATTATCTGCACTTAAATACTTACTTGACCCAAGCCGTCGTCTAAAGCAGAAGAAGAAGACACAGATCAAGTCTTGCACACCACCTAATGGCAACGGTGCCTTGATCTCTCGTACATTCACCGCCGATTCCCCCTGCGGTGCCCCGGAAATTGATCCCTTCGTCTCAATGCTTCCCGCCGAGGAGAATGAGGATAGCCACGGCCTTATCATGTCCATTATTGAGCACCGTATTGACTCGATCATTCTTGCAAGTAAGAGCTCATCTGTGAATGATGAGTACAAGAAGAGGCAATTATATCTACGCATGAAGAAGTTTCAGAAGACGTTCGTTGCCATGTCCAAGTTTCACAAGCGGTGGGTTTGGCCCAAGAGGTCAGGATTGGAACGTATCACTCCGACTACTAAGGCGCCGCCTGGCAATATCATGCCCTACATTCCAAGTTTGAAGAGCAAGTCTGAGAGTATCAAATCTCCTTCTGTTCGTCTTCAACCACTGGATGCGGCCATCTTTATGAAATGGATACTGATGATAGCCAACGCTTGAGCATCTTTGATATTGATGGTAGTGACTCCGAGTCTAATGGAAAGTCAAGCCTCCCTCATATCACCCCGTTTGTGTACGATTGGTGGAATAACAAGGCTGCTTGCTCATCCAAGGATGATGCTTGGAAAGAGATTCTTCTTAACCTACCAAAAGGCGGAAAGTTGCAAGTCGCATTGAATCTCTACCTCGAGAGGAAGAGATCAGACTCGATTTCGTCTGACAACGTCGCTCGTAGCTTACTATTGAGCACCATCCCATTTGTTCAATCTGGTCCTTAACTTAATACCCAGAGTTATGAGCAACTCCTAGAAGTTATAAAACTTCATCCTCTCCGACAAATAAGTCGGATATTAGTCTTTTGTTGATCTGCAAGTGACAAACAACTTTTCTGTTTTGTCCTCTTGGTTTGTCCTGAGAGTTTTGGTTGATTTAATCAAACACACTATATTGAATTAGATTGGTTAGTTTAAGACTTTCCACTAAAGTAATTCACTATACACTGTCTCTTTACGGCAGTAAGTAGTAGGCCGTATCTTCGGAGTAATTGAAACTTCAAACATGAGAAGGAAAAGTAATGTCCCAATCTGTCTCATTGATTCACTTCAACATTTCAGCAAGCCAGATGAATTGCGGATGGTGCCATAATATCTATCATAATACCTTCAATTAGCTGTCGGATAATTGCCATCCCCTGCCAAACCCTACAAATTCAAAACTCCTCGAGTGACACAAACAAACAATCGGACATACAATATCGGAACTCCCGGACGATATCCATCAACTCTGTCTTCTCTTCTAATCATCAACAGCGATACAACATCAATACAAAGTACCATGATATCTACATATGTCCTTCTCGCTGCTGGATGGACACTCCTATCAATATCCAGATGTCTATTCGTTTCGGGGCATGGTCACCTGATAACTCCCCGAAGTCGCAACTACTTTGCATATGAAGCTGGACGTGATGATACCACTAACTCACCTCCTGGACTACCTCCTCGTGAATACTGTTCTCACTGCTTGAATGCAAAACTTGCCACTGAGACATGTGGCAGAGGATCGGCTCAATCATATGACCCTAATCCTGTCGATGGATGGTTGGATACCGAAGGTAACCCGATGCCTTGGATAACGCAGCAGACATATGTTGAAAATCAAGAGATTCTCGTGAGCATTGAACTAACTACTAATCATGTGAGTTGGTGTTTCCTTGGAATTGTGCATATTGAAGAAGTATACTGTCATCTCACACTTTCCATCCTCTCTACACCATACATCATAACAGGCTGGTCATGCTGAGGTTCGTGCTTGTCCAATGCCAGATGATGAAGATGCTGCAGTAGCAACACAAGAATGTTTTGATTCAAATCCTCTTACATTCGTGAGAGATGTATGCTGGGGAGGTCCCGGTAAGTTGGGAGAGGCGCTAGCTGGATTGTGGAGACATAACTTGTGTTGCTAATCCCATGCTTTTGTATCTTTCCTCTCAACATCTATATCTCATCAACCCACCAATAACTACTCGGTTTTAATTATAAGTGGACGATGTATATCCTGTAAGAGGATACTTTTCAAACAATGTAATGCATCATTTTATCTACAAACTTCCAGAAGGGCTCACAGGGAATAAAGTACTGTTGCAGTGGAGGTATATTGCGGCAAACGGTTGTATTCCTCCCGGTTATAAAGACGAAGAGAGGCTTGGATTAGACGCTCGAGGATGGCTAAGGGGATTCACCATGGCGGACTGTAATGTTGATGATCAAGACCCTCCTCAACAAGTTCTTGACCCTACTGGTGGTCGTGGGGAGTAAGTTACTCTACTTTATGTGTCAGTTTACATCTTTGATATGATGTAACACATCTTGTGCTTACAAACATTCCTTCTAATCATACACAAAGTGGCGATCCTGAGCAGTTTTGGAACTGTGCAGAAGTTTCAGTTCTCCCCGTTAGTACTGCAAATCCTGATCCTGGCCCGCATGCTGCTGATGAGAGCATCTGCGGATCAGGTGTCATGCCAACACCTCCAGTAGAACCCACCCCGATGACCCCTCCTACATCTCCAAGTCCACCAACAAGTCCAGTAGACCCTAATACTGAAGGTTATTGCAATTGGGGTCCTCTTGGCACTGGTTTATCATCCACCTGCGATGGTTGTGTACAAGGTGGAAG
>Ga0214478_100827_pt1 | contig 17218 bp, 17 predicted proteins | sample M1_20Mar14CPVII9_2_FD_178001 | JGI IMG/M metagenome (GOLD analysis project Ga0214478, IMG submission 178001) | Marine eukaryotic communities from Monterey Bay, California, United States - M1_20Mar14CPVII9sort6BwellD7 | ecosystem: Environmental > Aquatic > Marine > Unclassified | place: USA...
AGACTTTGATGATGAATACTAAGCTAATTGTTGTTTATTGGTTTCTTGTGGCGCTTTGAGGCTAGTGTTTCGTTTTGAGAAAGTAGTCTTTAGTGGCAGCCGCTATTTACAACAACAATCCTTAATCGGAGTGACCCAGTTCATGTATACTTCCATTCCTGAACTTTATACAAGACGATGAGATGTCTCTTTTAATCTACAGGTGAAGAACGAGTACTACTGCGACAAACATTGCTTGTCGTTTGCCAAAACGTTACTGCCCTGCCTTATGATGAGTATCTTAGGTATCTTCTAGCCATGCTGTTCTAAGTCTACCAACCAAAAGGAACGAGTTCCTTTTTCATTGGATAGAGCTGCTGCTGCACTAGCTCTAGTGCTCATGAGGCCTACATCGCCGTATACGATATGAGGCTTTTAATAAGCGAAGTCTCTCTCTATGCTGTTTTCGTGTAGGGAAATCCACCACTTTCTGCGAAGCCTGATATTAAGCTACAATAGGAACAGCATAGATTCGGATTGAATGAAATGGCCTTTGTACGCTAAGGAGAGCTGAGGTGCTATACACTAATACATGAACAATTGATAGTGCTACCTATTTAACATTGACGATAAGCAGGCAAGAGATTTAACTTAACCAGCACAGACCAGCAGGCAAGTTAATTAGTAGTGTACGGCCAAGGAATCGGAATAGGAACACTATTACAATGATCAGAGGTGACTCGGACTCTGACATAGTCCGTGTTATGCAAGTGCCAACCATTAGACATCCGCAGAAGCAGTCAAAGGTGATCAATGTTATTCATTTGAATGAAGATGAGCTCAAACTACTCAAGAAACAGGATCCCTTTCTCTATTACTCCATTCCAGCCGTGAAGAAGGCAGCCAGTACTATCAACTGCAAGCCTATTGATCATACTGAAGTGATTAGAGAAGCTGCTAGGTCATCAGGTAGTGGTATGATATCGAGAAAGACTAGAGTGTCGACAGAATGTGCCCCGTCAATGCTACTTGATGATTTGATATTATGTGGAGAGGAGTCATAGCCACATAGTCTACAGCAAACAGGAAGACTACAAACAGGATGATATTGGTGATTTGCACACATTATGTGTCTACAAAAATAAGTAGAGAGGGTTGTTGAAACTAAGACTAAACTAATATGCATAATGTTCAATGTCCTCTTCTAGTATTTGTGTAAGCCTCTTAAATGTATATTGTTCTTCTTCGATCTGAAGCTTCTGTCGGCGGATACATCCGAATATCTCTCTCAGCCACCAACGGAGCCGAAGAATACATTGAGTGGGAAAAGAAGAGGAAGAAGAAGGCAAAGGAAAGAGACAGAAGAGAGAAGATTCGTGATCTAGTGCTTGATGAGAGGTGGAAAGACTACTTATTGGAAATAACAGAAGATAATAGATATTCATGTATGTCTGTCAAAATCATTCATCTACAATAATTAGAACTTTCAACTATGAATAAACGTAAACAGCGGCTGCCACTAAAGACTACTTTCTCAAAACGAAACACTAGCCTCAAAGCGCCACAAGAAACCAATAAACAACAATTAGCTTAGTATTCATCATCAAAGTCTTCCTCTCCTAAGTAGGTTGAAGTGGTGAAAATACAATGTGAACACGAGTCAAAGAAAGTGATTAAAGATCTTAACATAGAGAAGACAACACTTACCTTCTCCGTCTGCCGTTTCGGCACCGACCTCCTCATAATCCTTCTCAAGAGCGGCAAGATCCTCACGGGCCTCACTGAACTCTCCCTCTTCCATGCCCTCTCCGACATACTATTAGTGTAGAGAGAAGAGGACAAGATGTGAGCATCATACATGTGATTAAAGAGATAACTAGCAAAGAGATAAAAGACACTCGACTCACCCAGTGCACAAAGGCACGCTTGGCATACATGAGATCGAACTTGTGATCAATACGACTTAGGGCCTCGGCAATAGCAGTTGTGTTAGCAACCATGCAAACAGCACGCTGAACACGGGCAAGATCTCCTCCAGGAACGACGGTGGGAGGCTGGTAGTTAATACCACACTTGAATCCAGTGGGGCACCAATCAACAAACTGAATAGTCCTCTTAGTCTTGATGGTAGCAACGGCAGCGTTAACATCCTTGGGTACTACATCTCCACGGTACATGAGACAACAGGCCATGTACTTTCCGTGACGAGGGTCACACTTGGTCATCATACCAGCGGGCTCGAAGACGGAGTTGGTAATCTCAGCCACGGAAAGTTGCTCGTGGTAAGCCTTCTCGGCCGAGATAACGGGTGCGTATGACGTGAGCATAAAGTGGATACGGGGGTAGGGCACCAAGTTAGTTTGGAACTCAGTTACGTCCACGTTGAGGGCACCATCGAAACGAAGGGAGGCCGTCAAGGATGAGATAACCTGAGCAATCAAACGATTGAGGTTGGTGTAGGTAGGACGCTCAATGTCAAGGTTACGGCGGCACACGTCGTACAAAGCCTCATTGTCAAGGCAGAAGGTACAATCGGTATGTTCCAATAGAGCATGGGTAGACAATACGGAGTTGTATGGTTCAACCACGGCAGTGGACACCTGAGGAGAAGGTGATACGGCAAACGATAACTTGGACTTGCGTCCGTAGTCCACAGATAACCTCTCAAGGAGGAGAGATCCAAGACCTGATCCAGTACCACCACCCGTGGCATGGAAGACGAGGAATCCCTGTAGTCCGGTACAGTTGTCAGCCAACTTACGGATACGATCAAGGACTAGGTCAACGATTTCCTGTTTGTTTTTGGTGATTGGGGGTTTAATTTTAATGAGAATTTAAGGATGTTAATGTGAGAATTAAACTAAAACATTAACAAACACAAACCTCCAACACAACAATTAACAAATAAAAACTAAACACAAAACACAATTTAATCCTAATTCTACGCACCTTTCCAATAGTGTAATGTCCACGTGCATAGTTATTAGCAGCATCCTCCTTACCACTAATAATTTGTTCAGGATGGTACAACTGACGGTAGGTACCAGAACGAACTTCGTCACAAACGGTTGGTTCTAAATCAACATATACCGCACGGGGTACATGTTTGCCTGCACCAGTTTCGGAGAAGAAGGTATTGAAGGCATCATCACCACCACCAACAGTCTTATCGGCAGGCATTTGTCCATCAGGTTGAATACCATGTTCAAGACAGTAAAGTTCCCAACAACCGTTACCGGTTTGGATACCGGCCTGGCCCATATGGATAGAGATACATTCTGTATTTGTTGTTAATAGTTGATGAGGGTGGTGGATTGGGGTATTGAGATGGATTGTTGAGTGGTGGTAAGGTTTGAGAATTAATTGCAATTCATTGGCACTTTGTTAAGAAAAGAAGAATCTCAAATGCACCTCACAACAATTAAAACAACCACCAATAATTAATCCATGTAATTAATCCACAACAAATGGCGGATTAATAGTGGTGGTGGTGTGATTGCAAGGCATTTAATTCGACCATGGACAATAATTAATTTTGGGTGAACCATCTTTGCAACAAAATGAAAATTTTCTCGTTGCTCGTGAATTAACCAACCAAATAAAACAAGACGAACACCAAAAGAATGACAATAATTAACTTACCACGCATGATTGCAAAGATTAGATGGATGAAAGGAAGAAGAGAGGAATGGTAGTAGCTTATAACAATCTGATGACCAGAATGTTGTTGTAAAAATACAATGAGCTTTGTTTTCGCAGCGCGTGGGTTTTCACTTAATTTTATTAGGTAGACTCCCATATCTGCAGTCTTAATAACCTTACTACCCCAAATTTCGCAATTCGCAATCGACGTCGGCAGTTTGTTGCTGCGCCTATAACAATTGATATGCTCGGGAATACATTACGAAGGTAAGGTGGTTGTATCATTGGTGGCCAGGGAGTCCTCTGGTGGTACGATTATGCAGAACTATAAAAATTGACATATAAATTGCAATTTTGCATCTGAGCTCTCAACTCGCCTTAGACGTATTGATATGTTTGCTTTGGTAGTAATCCTTCATTGCTTGCTCATATCTAACTGTTAATTATATCTATTTTTCATCGTTAATTGGTAATTTTGTTGGTGGTGTATTGGTGTATAATTGCAATGTATTATTATCAGAGCTGCAATAACGGCATCACGCCGTGTAGTTGGAGGCACAACCTCCTCCAATACATCATGTGTTACTTCTGTACGAACAATGGCCAATCTACCCTTTGGTTTAGATAAAATCCTCGGTGAACCAGATAATCTAATCCCCACCGATGCAGACCGTCGAACGAAGAAGGGATACATTCCCGAATTTGCACCCGATGATCTAAAAAAGGAAATGGAAGAATTAGGTATTGACGGTGTAGAAGAACTTGATGAACTCGAGGAGAAGAATATGGAGGGTTACAATAATTTAGGATTAGTTCCACCCGAGGGTGCGGGGACATTTGCATCACCTATTTTAATCCCAAGTAGGTTGGATAGTCGATGTGTCGGATATAGTGATCCAACCACACATGCCATGTTTTGGTTTAATATTCAAAATGATGGGAATACGTATTATATTAAGGACCTTGGATTATTCTTTAAAATGTTGCATATCCCGGATGAGGATGCTGCCGCTGCACATTAATGGTGTGGGTTGGGGGTGGTTTGTTGAAGTAGAGGGGTTAAACTTTTATTATTGATGATAAAAATCAATAAGTTACAAGTTGTTGGGGAGTATTATGAGTTTGTTGGGTGTTAATTTCCACCTAACTTGAGACCATTAGAGTTATAATAAAACCATAACTAGAGAGGATATTTTGTAAATGATGGATTGTTGGAATAATAGTTAACTAGAAGTTTGTGTTTATGGAGTCTACTTACTCCTTTTTAAGTTTTTACTTCTTGAGAGGAGCAATAAAGTGCATGATATCCCTATTTTCTCGGTGGGATATCGAGTAAAGTTAGACCAGGATTGGGTATCAAAGTAACGCCGAGGGGTGGGTGCTCTGCAGTGGCCATAGAGTTATTCAAGAAAAAATACCAACATTGAGCTAGACTAGGATTTGCCTCTAGAGGTATTACAGGTATGCATAACACCTCACAATATTTTGTGTCTATGTACTTGATGCGGGTAAATGATAAATCACATTATAGATTCTTAATTGACGAATCACTAAGGCCAAACGGAGGAGGGACTCTGTTAGTATGTCTCCAAATGCGCGCTATCCACTTTTCATCTACTGCCGGACAACCTTCATGCTCGGTCATTTCATCAAAGTTTCCATTAGCGTCCGCAGGAAAGAATAGAAGCGCATCACCCTTCTTTGGTATAATTTCCAGATTACGTTCTCCTTTAACTTGTTGTTTGCAATCGGCGGCTGGGAGCTTACCAAACCTCGTGGTTCCTCCATTGGAAACATCATTTAGATAAACTAGCAGTGTTGACAGTGTTTGACCTCCTCTATTCGCATCTTCCACATCTGCTGATCTATTGGCATCATAGTGAGGAGCCAATACTTGTCCTTCTTCATAGGATATGACCGTCGGTGCCTCAAAGTACGAAGCAGCTGGCATAATATCTGCTTCATTGCCAAACAAATCACATGACCGCAAGACAAAGTTTCTTGCTCCCAATTGATCTAAATCATCCAATGTAGTTGATGAAGATGTTCGTAGATTCTGTAACCCATCAGCACGAAACTTTGTAAAGGCAATGATACCAATTGCAGCGACAACAAATAACCCGACATAATTCTGAAGTGCATGAACAACAAGAGATGGGATACTAGCATTAACATCACCTTGGGCTTGATACCACGCTCCTCCAATTGCCAACCAAGAAACAGGTCCACTTGCGGCAAGTCCAAGCAAGTCTTTAATATCATCAGTCCAACCAGCATATGCAACAGGTGATCTTTGTGTTCCTTTATCTTTTGCTTTATTTATTAAATCATCACATGATTCGGAGTCTAAAAAGTTTTCGATAACAAATACATCAGGATTGGAATGTATTCTCTGTAATCCAGGATAGTTTTCATTTATTGGCAGTCGTTTTCCGACTGATGTAGATGATGTAGAAGTTGTTGTTTGTTGCAATGTTGATGCATAGAGCTGTTTATGATGAACATGATGATTGATGATGTATCTTGTCGTCGGTGATGTGAAAGCTTCTGTGATTGTTGTTGTCCATAAACATACAAAAAGAACTACTGCGGTTCTCCTCCTCTGCTGGGGTATCATCATCGGTGTAGAGTAGTAGATCTCTAGAGAAGCTCATTGTACCTTTGACTCTCAGCCGCCGCCTCTCTTGTCGAAGGCGGAAGTGGCGATAGAACGAGAAGGATACTCTGAGTTAGACCGAATATGGAAATAGACAATCTGTACATAGGTCGACCTCACACATTCGATCTAACATATCGCTCGCCAAATTTTCGACAGCTTGCACAAAAATGACATCAAACACATATGATACCATCTGCCTATTAGGGCGGCGGCTGCTTGGCTACTTCAAGCCTATCTTCTTGAGTTTATCAGCTAAATAAGATATGATAGGTATCAATCATCCGAAAGGAGAACAATCACAAAGAGGGGGAGATGATATATGATATAATATCTTAAGTTTTTGACGAGACAACTACCATACGACACGATGGAGGAAGATTTGGATGCGTTGATTGATGATTTGCCAGCATATGATGTTGGTAGCAGCGGTGTAGTAGCACCGAGGATCGTATCTGATTGTTCGCTTGATGGATTGCAAGAAGAGAAGATTAAGCTTGGTGAGTTTTGATGTGTGTGTGTCTTTTCTATCCCATATCTTTGCAATGATACTCAATGCACATTTGCTCACATCTTATGTTCATATCATGTTATAGAAAACATATCATTGCATAGAAAGCCGACTACATTGAATCACACACATCTATCCCTTGATCGAAATGGCAGTACAAATAAAAATGTCAGACTAAACAAGTTTGTGAGACGACTACATGATATGCTCGTCGCTGGGAAAGTTGTCGAGTGGAGACGGGGGCTGCTAGTTCTCCATAACATCGATGAGTTTGCAAACAATGTTCTTCCCAAGTATTTCAATACTAGAAACTATAAAACATTCCGTCGACAACTTAATTACTATGGTAAGAGTAGTTTATGTTCATGATACCTATTCTCTCGTCTGTATCTTTTTACAAACATCTAACATATGTATGTTCTCCACCATACACAAGGATTTCAACATGTAAGATCTTTCTCTGGAACTGAAGGAAAAGCCGACGGAATATCATCATCGACAACCACAGCACTATGGGTTCACCAAGGACTTGCCGATCACGGTACAGACCAAATCTCAAGCGTACTAAAGCTCAAGAGAGCAGACAGAGGAGAAGCAAGTTCATTACCACCAAAGACACCTCAAGATAGAAGAGAGAGAAAGCATGAGGCGGTTAGTTCTATTCTTGCTAAGCCAATGACATCTGCCGGTTGTAGCAGTAAAAGCATATCAGCTCGTTGTGGTGATGGCTCTGCCATACCCGAGGTTGTTCAGTATCGAAAACAAGAACATCCGTCGACATATATGCCTCATGAAGCACCTGCTGTTAGTTCTTCCACCAGATATGACACCATAGAAATGGCAGCTCCTGAACTACTCCTCTCAATGAAGAGGAAATAAACTGGTTTGTTAGTTCAATGATTATATCCAATCATACTAGCAATCACCAGTATGAGATCAATTCTTAAGAATCTCAACCTTTGTCTTGATCAATTGAAAGATCGTCTTGAACACAATACTTTAGTCAAAGGCAAAGCGAGTGCTACCAATAGGAGAAAGATATCTAAATAACGCTACATACAACAGATATACTATTGATGAAGATAGATGTAAAGTAAGATATATGTTTAAGTACTGATAACAACTCCTTTAACATTAATGTTTCGTATACGACATCCTACCTTTAAGATTTAGGGCCTCAGAGCGTCGGCATTCTGCTGGTGTAAGGATGAACCCCACGCCGCGTCTTCTCCTGTTGTATAGGGCCTTCCATTGGCACTGAAGCCTCTAGATATGTGCTGCTGTACCCAGTAATCTCCCGTTTCTGGTATCGGATTAGTCTCTGACCTGTGAGTTACCATCATATTAAGTCCATTCATGGTGTGAATGGTCGCACCAGTTTTCATCCCTACATCCTCAGGAGATCCAACCAATGTAAAGTCAAACTTGTTCATTATCATAGAAAGTGTAACTGCTGCTTCGAGTACTGCAAATTGATCACCAATGCATTTCCTCTTCCCCGCACCAAATGGAAGGAAGGCGTAGTCAGTTGCAATCTCATTTGGATATAACATAAACGCATTAACTTTGTCGGGATCAAATCCATCCCAGCCTTTAATACCTGGATTGTTGAATGGTCGTTCCCATCTCGTTGGATCGTACTTTTCTGGATTCTCCCAGTATTCTGGTGCACGATGAAGATTCCAAGTTGAAATGAAGATATCAGTTCCTCGAAGTACCTTAATACCACCACTCAAGCCAGATCCACCGGCTGGTAGTGTATCCTCTTCTCTCGCCCGACGGATAAGTACGGGTGGTTCGGGATATAGACGAAGTGCTTCTATCAGTGCCATTCTCATCTTCTTCATTTTGACAACATCGTCATAATCTGGACGCTCTTTATCGCCCAGTACTGTTCTAATCTCTGCCTGAATCTCCTTCATTAAGCCAGGATCACTGCTAGCAAGTCCAAACAATGTCCATGTAAGCATAGCCTGTGTTCACATATACCGTTGGTAAATGTTAATGACGGGGGAGCATTAGTAATGAATAGCATAAGAACACACAAATAAAACGATACCAAGAATGCAACATGCAACTTACAGCTGTAGTCTCATGTCCTGCAATAAGCATAGTCATCAAATCATCTCTTAACACCTTACTCGTCAAATCTTCTCCTCTCATATCAACCAAGAATCGTAACAAACTAGGATCATCACTAACCTCCCTCTCCTCCAACTCTTCCAACGTAGCCTCACTCCTAGTTTCAACAGCCTTATTGATAAGTTTGGCTAATATATCGTCCAACATGCCCATATCATTACTAAATTCAACTTGTCCTCCCATCCACTTGTCAGCGTATGGTAAATTCCAATATGGGATAAAGGAATTTGATCGATGTTCAGCCTCACGTAATACACGGTAGACTGCTTTAACAATTGGTGACTCCTTCGTAACAGATCCAAAATCATAATTAAATACGGCTTTACCGATAATGTCTAATGTAACGGAACAGAAACGTTCTTCCATATCAAGTGGTGTTTTGTCAGTAGCACGTTTGTCAAGGTCGGTGGTTAATCGATCGGCACAATCACCAAATAAAATAATCATATTATTAAGCCACTTCTTATGAAAACCTGGAACGACTGCTCTTCGTCGTACCTAATGTATAGAAGAATATGAAAGTATTAGCATGAGAGGGTTGATGAACAAAGAACACCTAGCCGGACAATACAATGGACAACATACATATTACTCACCTTCCAAATCTTTGGATCAGCAGGGATCAACCCATCACCCATAATAGGTTCCAATATCTCAGCTAATATACCCTTACAATACTGTTCGGGACTACTATCCCTCAATATATGCCTTGCCATTACCGGGTCACTAATAATTAAAAAACTCTTAGGACCAAAGCTTAAATTAAAGATTGGACCATGGACATTGTAATACTTTTCAAGTAGTAGGAATAACGGCCCGCCTGCTAATGTTTGTAAATCACCTCCCAATACGCCTTTGATGAAGGAGAAGAAACTACCCTCATACTTTTGTATGATTGCGTCGGGCACGGCTGCCATGCCCAAACTAGGGCCGAATCCTAGACCATTTAATAAATTCTTAATAACTAATACTGCCACATCTACCATGTTCACTGGTTGTGGCGGTGCCTCATACCTATCACTATCAGAATCCACACCCACTACATTGGAAGGAGTATGTGTAACTAAGAAATCAAATACAGATGGTTTACGTACCCACGTACCATCCTCGACTTGACGTAACCCTGCAAAGTATCGACGTAATTTTTCAATCTCCCAATCAAATCCCTTCTGAGTGCGTTCATCCCATGATGATAATAGTGAGTTTTCGTAGGATGATAAGTCGAGGAGTATTCGGTCATCTGATATTGCTGATGATGCTCCATTATTGCCACCGTTTACATGTAGATTGGATGGGTCTACTAATGTTGTTTGAGGTTTTGATTTTGTTTGTGTTGGTTTTTCTCTTGTACTGAATAGTTGTGTTGTTGTTTTCGTCTGTGTTGTCAATCTAAATGGTGATATATTGCTGTTTGATATTGGAGTTTGGAATGCAGATATTATACTACTGCATCCTATTATAGTGATAGATAATACTAAGAGAGTTTGTATTCTAAGTAGACCATTGCAATTGTTGCAATTATTTGAGGTAAGCATTTTTTGTGCATATGATGTGCTCAAATCCTCCGCTACTCAGACCAAATCAACCACTACTGATTAATAGATATTCTAATACTCTATACAAACGATAACAAATATATGAGGCCACAGTTCGAGAACGCCGATATCGTTTTAACATGTACCTAGAGTAGTAGGTGCGTGTGTGTGAAAGACGAAAGAGAAATGAGTTGATTGCTTGAAGGGAGATGCTTCCACATCACAATCTTTTCGGTATCTTTCATTGGTGTCACGGGACAGGAAATGAGGGCTGCAAGAGAGCAGGTAGTAAGTGAGTGCAGCCGCACCTCAACAGTATATATACACAGGAGATATAAATATATTTGTAAAAGGGAATGGTATCCTAGCTCATTATCATTTTGCAGAACTTTCTCCCCCCCAATATCATTGCTTTCCCTCTGGCTTGCTTTCCCCTGGATCTAAGGTTTTAGTCTTTGCACATTAAACTCTCCCTGGTATCAACTCCGGTTGTTGGATTCGTTCCCTTTGCTGTTGGATGATTGCATAGATACTTCTGCTGATCATTCCTCAAAAATGTTTCTGACCAATCTGATCCCTCAATGTCTTTTACTCCTTCAAATAGTGTTGATCCGGATACATACATTTCCTTCATTACGGTATTCTATTGTTTGGATAATTTGATAATTGATCATTTATAGCATTCATACGAAAACGGGAAGGATGTCATATTAGCAAGGAAGGAATGGGAAAAAACATATGCATATTCGATATGAGGTATAAAAATTTAGATATTACACTCAACACACCTTAAGATTAGCCCTATTGAATTGAGCCATTTCTACATTACATAATGACATATCTTCATAGCATCAAGAAAAGATTACATAGCAGGTTTTAGTATTGCAATATATGTTACATATGTTCTTTGCAAATATATAAAGTATAAATACAAACAATATACAAATAAAGCTTCTTACCAGCTCCCTCAAAATCTGAACCATCTAATGTAGCATCAAAGAAACTTGCGCCAACTAAGTTAGTTCCTCTAAAATCTGTGTCACGTACAATACTCTGTTGGAATGCCACACCTTTTAGATTTTGATCTTTAAAGTCTGAGTTGTCTAGATTGACACCTCGGGTGATTGCAATTGTCCTTCCGGCTTGTAATGTTGATGCGCCACCTGTTCTAATTTTGGTATTGGCTGCTGTAGAGGCACCTGCATCGTCGGCATATGCGGTTGGAGGTGTAATTATTAATGGAGAGGTTAGTAAACCGATGGAGAGAAGAGTTGTAGCAACCTTGCCAAGTTGATTTGATTGTGATGCATGTAATTTAGTTTGTGTTCTAGATGTGTGAGAAACTTGTGTGAAAGCCGATACGCCTTGTAATGCAAGGTAGGCAGATAGTATGCCTACTATTAAAGAGAGTGTAGAACGAGCCATTGTAATAGGAGTTGATAGTTGTAGCCTAGAGTGCACTACTGATGAGAGATAAAGTGGTAAGGGGGTTCGCGATTCATTTAGCTATCTAACGGTAATTGCCCTATCATCCACTGTTGCTTTGTGCTTGTCGATGAGGTTTTATATGGCTGCTAAAGAATATGTATGGTTCATACTCGTCTACATCTCTATCAATCTTGAGTCTCTCATTGGGCAGTTTTGAATCGCATGAGTGAAGTATGTATTATGTTTCATGGTCAATAATATGATCATTATTCTACTCGTATTGTTTGCTACTTTATGCACACATCATGTTGCAAAAGCAATGGTTGTGGATTGGGATCTTTACAACATGCAGCAACAATATAAAAAAGCTGGTGGAATCCTTTACAAGCAATCAGTATTGAAGCCACATGAATACAAGGTCATTACAGATGAGTTGCAATCGATGAAGCTGGCCATGATAGATGAAGATGAGTCATTATCCTTTGCTACCAATAGATCGGGTGCACAAATACCTATTGATGCTGATATTTATAGAGTGTTGAGTAGTAAAGAGGGGAGTTTATGTCGGTTGGTAAATAGCTTGTTTGACAGTGAAGGAAAGAAAGGAGAGTCGGTGGTATTAGCTCCCGACATCCCAGTGGAGGTATGTGTTTGTGTGATTTGCCTTGTGTACCTATGTCTCCTCAACCTAATTCTTATCACACTGTCATAGATCCGAGTATATGAAAAGCAGGGCGCTGGAATGGAGTGGCATATTGATGATGTACTTTACAAACCAGAACAAATCGAAGTTGTTTACACGATAGATAATAACTCTGATTGCATGACAATGTGGCAATCTCAAGAACAACAACAATCAATAATGAATGACGAGAAGCAAAAGAGCATCATACAATCTGTACAGACTACGCCCAATTCAGCTATACTTATTAAAGCCGGCAGTGTGATGCATAAGGTATCTCCATTGACTGTAGGCAAACGGACCATCTTGAAAATGGCATTTGTACTTGAGTCAGCTGTAATGGACGAATCGATGAATAAGCATGCAACACATCACAACAAACCAACGAAGAAGAAGAGGAAAGGAAAGGAAAGATGAAGGGCAAGAGTGGAAGGTAGTTAGCAGCTCACGCTTTATATGAAAGATAGTAGCATCAAATAGTATTCAATTATAGATTAAGTCTATTCTTAAAGATTCATGACACAAATATCCCCCAGTCCCTTTTCATCATACCATCTTTCCCCTATGGTATTTCTCGATGCTAATCGTCTAATAGTAGTAGTAATCTTCAGAATCATCCTCATCGTCATCCTCGTCATCGGCAGCAAGGAGGAAGTTGGCAATGAACTCCAACTCCTCTTCATCATATCGGTCATAGTAGTCTTCCATAAGCTCGATGTCTTCGGAGTGGAGACCAGCGAAGAGCTCGGAAGAGGAGCAGTCGCCATATTTTCTGCACCTCTTGCTGATCTTGTTGCGGTTTTTCTTGCCCTTCTTGCCTCGACGTTCACGATTATCGTCGCAGTAACTTCCACCTCTCTCAATGCACTTGTTCACTCTCTTCGCGTCACTGCTGGAGATCTTTCCTTGCTTTTTCAAGCGCTTGCCCCTGCGCTTCATTTTGGCAGATGCCTTATCACCAGTTGCAGTGCTTCGGCTTCGCTTGATATCTCCTTTGTCCCTGGCCCTCTTCCTTGCATCACCTTTCCACTTCTTGTCACTCCTCCTATTGACTTCTGCGGCCTATTAACAATAATTATGTGTGTGACAAGATGTGTATGATATGATAAGTATGATATTGATATGATATGAATAGCAGCGGAAGAGTGAGACACATCACCAAATTATATCAAGAGACAAATCTATACCATATCATAATCTTACCGAAAGGGGACTGCCACGGAGTTCATGAGCGCTGGCGGCGGCGCCAATGATTGCTAGGACGGTTACTTGGAGAGCTAACTTCATGGTTAAGTAATAAATGACGGAGGATTGATTGTTTGATTTGCAATTGCAAAAGGTGAGTTTGAAAAAAAGTGATTCAGAGTAAGGGAGTTTAAGCAGGTAGATCTCATTCATCCTCTTTATATCTTTTGTTGCTTTCTTATCACATCGAGCATAGACGGGTGGCCTCTCAGGATGGACTTGTGTCATATCTCGTGTCATTTTTTTTGGGTGGTATCCTCTAGGACTCCCCCTCATTAACAACTTCTTCTCTTGATGAGGTTGATAAGTAGTATAAATTCTCTACGTCTTGGAATGATTGATTCTCCTATATAACATCTCATGAATTGGTAAACGACGCTGCTGCAAGCGCAAACAGTATTATCTTATTCTTCAACACTCGAACTCTTATCACGATGAAAATAAAGCATCAACTTTTTCTCCACCTTATCCTGATATCGACTGCAACATCAGTTTCAATTGCAACAACTTATTATACTCTACCACAACGACAAAGTTATATGTTCATATTATTATCATTAATAAGCAGTACGTATATAACTACATCAGTTGCAATAGAAGAGTTGCATGATTTAGATGTTGAGCACATAATTAATGACATATCAGATGAGAAGGAAAACATCATACATAATAATAAGTATACCGAAAGACCAATACCGAACAAACCAAATGTACATAATACAATAGATAGATTCACTAGAGTTATTGCTAATGAAATTATGCGACGGTTACCTTGGAGAAGAAGGAGGAGGAGTAGTAGAAGAAGAAGAAGGAAGAAGCACAAAATGATGTATAAAAAACAGATAAAAAATGATGTACATAGTATTTCAAAACATGTTGATATTCAAAACAAAAGAAGAGTTGGGGCTTGGTGCCCTCCTACTAAGATAGTAAGTGATGATTCTACTGATGATACATCAACTGAGTCAACTGGTAGTTATGGAGAAGTTGAGATAGTTGGTGATAAATCAATTGTTGCTGTATCCTGCTCTAATTCAAAGAGTACGGAGAGTACTCCTGACAAAAACTGTGAAGTTGAAAGGAGTGATCTTATTACCACCAATGATGTACAACCGGGGATGGTTGTATATGTATTTGCACAAGATAAGCAAGGACAAGAGCATTCAACTTCCGCATTGAAGAGATTTCACTCTGATACTTATGATGATGCATTTGATGATAAGTCTATAGATGCAGAGGGGAGAGATGAATCAAGTATTCGTGGTATAAGATGCCTCAATGAAATGGGGCAGTATTATGATAATGATGAACAGGTTGTACAATACACACTATTAGAGCAAGAGCCGGTGGAATTAGGTAACATTGATATACATCGAATAGATTATGCATATCAACCCGTTGTGTTGGGTATTAGTGGTTTCAAACAGGGCAGTGAATTAGAGGCAAGGAACTTAGATGCACCATCTTCTTATCCTGACAGCACTGGTGATAATAGCGCTGTTTCCTTTAGATGGTGGAGTTGGGTATCACATATCAATCAAGTTTTGCATAAAGAGAAGACATCTATTGACGACGAAAATGGAATTGGCCTTGTTGATCCAGCAGCAGAAGCTGATCCATCATTTGAGCAACAGTATTCATATCAAAGCAACATTTATGAAGAAGATGGGAAAAGTCCTTTTGCAGGAGGTTCTCACGGTGACATTTGGAAAGCTCGTCGGCGGTGTCCTGCATCTGGTAATAACAATATCACTTCTTCATGTGATGATGGGAAAGACCTGATAGTGAAGCGGCTCAAAATAGAGCATGGTTATCCAGTGTTAGAAGCGGGTCTTAGGGAAGTGTACTTCGGAGAATTGCTTGCACGAGAGGCCGAGTCGCCAACCTTGTTCACAACATATGTTGATCATTTCTTCAGGGAGGGTACTTCAACTAATCAAATAGAATTGTGGATCGTATACGAGAATGCAGGTACTTCACTTCGTTCATTCCTCTACACACCTGTTGATACTGGAGGTTATGTAGTATTCCAAAACTCTGAGTTTTGGCGACGACTTCGAAGGGGTATTGATGAATGTGAAGGATGTAATGAAGATGAATCATTGACAATATTTGACACTCAACATCAAAAGTCCACTAATAAACACAGTGATAAATCGAACAAATCAAAGGGTAACACCCAAGGAGGTGCTCTTCTTCGAGAGGTATTGAAGCAGTTGATAACATCCGTTGCTTTCCTGCATGAAAGAGGTATAGTTCATCGCGACATCAAGCCGTCGAACATCATGTGTAAGACTGGGAGTGAAGTTAGTGATAGAATAAAAGATCTTCGTTGTATACTGGGTGATTTCTCAAGTGGGTACAATGATTATGTGAAGAGAAACCTTTACACCAATGGTCCTAGCTCATCTGAACAAACGATTGAGTACACACCTCCAGAGATTCTTCCATACGGTTCTAATCCATTCAGCTATGACTCCTGGTCGATAGGGGTTGTGGTAAGTTGTTTGATTGTATAATATGTTACTATTTGCATATACATACAATCTTTCTCAGCTGTCACATCCTTTGCTTATGATCAAAGGCTCTTGAGCTACTACTAGGTACACCAAATGTGTTCTCTGTTGACCAACGAACAACGGCATTACTAACCAACAGGCTAAAGAAGGAGGGTACAACAAGCAAACAGGATATTCAACGAGCACTGTATCTCGCTGCACTCTCTCAGTTCTGCATTTATGAACCTACCGAGGCATACGACAGTTGGCCTTTTGGGTCCAGCGACCCATTATACCGTGCTACCTTTGTGAAGAATAAGTGTACACTGAAGGTATGAATCAACTACTCTTTCTTACAGTGTCATTACTTATGCTTGATTTGATATCACTCATATCATCTTTACTTGCTGAATCAGGATTTTCATAATGCACTACGAGCTCGCGACCCTCTAGGGTTAGGTTTCAGCGATGATGCGAATACATTGCTTCGTTTAATCTGGCGGTTACTTGATTATAATCCATCAAAAAGGTTAGGGTTAGCTGAAGCTCTACAGCATCCCTACTTTACCTCTCAAGGAACTTGGCATCCTATGTTTCTACATACGCAACTGTTTACTGGTGATATTATCGCAGTCAAACCTGGGGAACAACAACATGCATTGGAACATCAAACGCTCGATCCAAAGGTTGATATGTCTTCTGATACTACCATGGTGTCTGAATTTGTCTGTCCCAAGTGCAACAAGACATTTACTGATCACAACTCATGTCAACAGCATGCGCGCTCCCGACGGCATGCTAACTTTTGTAAATATGATCGAAGCTTACTGCCTCCCTGTCTGAATGCTCATTCTTTGCTTCCCCATCATCCATTTTCTGGTTATTGTGATATCCAAGGCC
>Ga0214478_100828_pt1 | contig 17212 bp, 4 predicted proteins | sample M1_20Mar14CPVII9_2_FD_178001 | JGI IMG/M metagenome (GOLD analysis project Ga0214478, IMG submission 178001) | Marine eukaryotic communities from Monterey Bay, California, United States - M1_20Mar14CPVII9sort6BwellD7 | ecosystem: Environmental > Aquatic > Marine > Unclassified | place: USA...
GATATCAATTCAGAATCTTTGATTCCTTCGGCGATGGATTTCAGGGATATTATAATGTCAAGTATAATGACATTCTAGTGGGAGAAGGTGATGGGTTTGAGGGTTCTGAGGATTCCTTTACCTTTGGAGATGAATGTCCAGAGGTCAAACTAGATCCAAGTGTCTACGCACGAGTTAGTTCTAGTACAGACTGGATAGAAAAATTAATACAGTGTAGATTTGGTGATGATCCAAATGGCTCTAAATCTGGTAAATCGGGTAGACCTCATGGTGGTAGACATACAAAAGTAAGCAAGACAGATATTGAAAGCTCGACAAAATCAAGTAAGAAGAGCAAGGTATTGGCTTCTACAAACAAGATCATTGGTTCTGCTCGTTCAAGGAACTCGGAATTTGGACGAGTGGTGGACACAAACATGTCTTTCTAAGCTACCATCTTTGAAATAACTCAGTTGGGGGGGGGGGGGGGGGATGAAGGATACTTCTCCTACGATGAGTCGCTCCAAGAGAGCAAGAGCGATACTTAATATGTGTTTGCAGAATGTATTGATAAAAGTAAATTAAAGTTTATGCATAGTTACAGATACATACATGTTTTGCATCATGACTGGACCTCTGATCAAATTGTAAACTCTGATATTTCAGAAGTATCTTGTCAATCAAGATAAAAGATACTTTGAAAAGTTCAAAGATACCCTGTCCCAATTAATCAGTCATTGGTTACAAGTGCATTAGTAGTAAAATGGCATTTAATTAGTAGAATTACATGTTTTATATCATGCCGAAAGTCAAATTAAAGTGTAATAGCACCGCCCATAGTATAAGAGAAGAGCCCGAGAGATGTCGTAGGATACCTACCCGGGTCATTTGTCAAGATTTGTCACTTTATCACTTTTTCATTTTCAACCACTTCCCCCCACCCAACGCCAGTTAATCAATCAATACAATGGCGCTTGTTTAGTAGGCTTGGCAAAGTACAGTATATTAATTAGTACAGTATGAGTTCATATCATTATACGCCAAGCAGCGTCGGAGGCAGAAGCGGCGGCGGTGGATCATTAAAATCATGTCTCCGGAAAGGAAATAAATACTCCTCCTCTCAACGATCATGTGGTGCTACTGCATCAATAACAACGTATTCCTCTGCTCCCCAACAACAGCAACAATCATTGCAATATCAATATAATAATCAACAAAAAATACAGGCAAGGCAGGATGAGCAGTCGTCTCATCGTTCTACTTCCTCGGCGCCATGTCGCTCAACTCTTATTGGAGGAGGCTCATTGCAATCACATACTAATCATTCATCTTCATCACATCAATCTATAGTATCACATGCCTCCTCTGCACCCACCACAACACGGAGGAGTTATACAAGTAACAGTAGCAACGGTAGTTATCACTCTGGTAGTCAGCACTCTAATAACAGTGCACATGATGATGAAAGACAATTCATGATAACATCCAAACAATTAGTTGAACATCATCAATCACATACCTCCCTCAACTCTAATTCTTCTCCACACCACCACTCTACAACGCAGACGGCACTCTCAATATTAAATATCCATTTACCAACACCTTCTCAAAAAATACAATATTATAAATTATTACAAAATAATATTAATTATTTACCAATGTTTCCTGAAAGTAATGAAAGTAATTCATTAATTATTATACGATATGTTAATAGAGTGTTTGGTGATGTTTTGGGTAGGGAGGTTAATGGTGGTGGTGGGGTTGGTGGGATTGTTAATGGTAGTGTAATTGGTGTTATGGGCGGGGGTAGTTTAATTGGTGTTAATAATGGTGTTGCAAATAGTCAGATTGGATACCCACCACCCTCGCAGCAATTATCACAACAATCATATCTACAACAACAATATAATGCATCAAGTACAAAGCCGCAAACTGAAATTATTGCACAGAGTATGCTTTCACCAAGAAGTGCTTCTCAACAACAGTCCAGTGCTCGACAACGTACTGTTGTGAATTCTTCACCAAAACAATTCAGTCGAGCAGGGTATAGTTTAGATGGTGGTGATAATTGTAATCCTCTTCAGCCAATGTTTGGACCTCCAACAAGTAATGACGGGACTTCGAATGGTGTTAGTCAAGTAGGTGTTAATCAGATGTCACGGAATGTCCCCCCTCCAATACCAATGAATTATCATCATCAATCTTCAAGTACAATGGAACGAGCCTCTTCGATACAAGCACAACTATTATCCCCGCCAACTTCAGGGGTAACACAACAACAACAGAGACAAACTTTACCACCTCCAAATACTGGATGTTTACAACCAATGTATCATCCGCCGCAGTATCACAATGTTACCTTTGCTCAGTCTACCGAGGGCGACGAACCGACTTCACATTCAGTAACGTCGGGTAATACATCACAGTTATATCAAGTGCATGGTGTTGCCGCGGCTGACTCACCATTACCACAGCCATTATCATTTGCATCATCTTCCGTGGCTAACAAAAGTATCACAAGTAGTTATGTCGATAGTAGTGGGTTAGAAGCCGTCGGGTCTACTACAAGTGAAGGAAAGATTGATCAAGTCATTCATAAAATTGAAGCAATACTAAACTCACCTGGTGCAGATGGTAATGGAGGCGGAGGTAACTCTGTGTCAACTGGTCATGATAGATCAACAATAGATCGTAGCTTGATTGGTACCTTTACATCAAGCTCGAGTTTCATAGATGATGATGAGAGTTTACGAAGAAAGGTTGAACAATTTGATATAGATACAATAAGTGAAGCCAATCGTAGTCGAACAGGACAACACAGTTTAGATACAAGTGGTAATAGTCGAGGACTTAGTCAGTATAGCCGGAGTCATTCTGATTCATCGTCAACTATTGCTGATAATCAAGTAGCCAAGCAACATGGTATAGGTATGAACAATGAATATCAAACATTCCAAACAAATGATATGTTACCACCACTTAAAACTCGTGAATCAATATTATACTATCCACCTCTAACTACTGATGATACTTGTGGTCGGGGTAGTTCATTATCATGCTGTACTTCATCCAAAGAAGTTGGAAACACCAGAACGCTTACGAAACGACCAGCAAATTATTTACAATTATATATAAAATGTGAACGTAGTGAACCATATATTAATCAAGATTTAGATTTAGTCACTTGGTATCGGAGTGGTGGTGGTGGATCAAATAATGAAGGTGGAGGTAAGAATACAGCTAATAGGACATTGGTTGTTAAGAATACGACTAATTTGGAGGAATTGATTATTGGTATAATGACTAGCTTTGGATTATCTTCACCTGATGAGGAGGTGAGCTTTGATAAGGAAGTAAATATTAGTCAAGATGAACTCAAGAGACGATATGATCAAGAAAGAACCACTGTTGACGAGTCTTCGTCATCATCAGCTTCGTCATCGAAGTCTTTGGGATGTTATAATGATGTTTGTTTTATATCTGATATCAAAACGACCACTGCAAGTAGTAGTGTTGGTGTAGGAGAAAGTACTACCAAGAAGACGACATACCTGACACCACTGCCAGTTCCTGGCTTGTATTACAAGTATATTGATAGACCCGACAATGGCCATAACCCCATTGCTGTCCACTCCAATAGTAGTGGTGAGAAGAAGAATGAGCATAGAGATAAGAAGAAGGGCGGGTCGTCGGTACTGTCAACAGATCCACTCGGGTTCAAACGTACCTTATTGGGACAGATATTAGACAAGCCAATCTACTCATCGCCAAATGGCAGTAGTGCCAGTAGTGAGGGTATACGGAACAGACTAGCCTTGGTATACTGCACGCCCAAACGTCAATCATACGTCTCATCAAGATCAACACAATACGGTACAATGCCAGAAACGATATATCATTTCCAAATACTATTAGAGGGTATAGTAAACGAGTATGACTTACCATCTAGCTTTGTTTCACAATCTTCTATACGATGTGTGGGTGCCACCGGGGGTGTATTGGGTGGTAGTGTCATGGATACACAATATGAGATTAATGATCTGAATCGTATATTATGGAAGAAGAATGGACAGTCACACCAAGTTATTGGACTACCCTCATCATCAAACAATCATGGACAAGAAGATGAATTGGAACAAATCTTAAGTATACTAGGCGTACCACTCTTTGATACGAATGGTAATCAAACACCGAAAGAGTTTGTTGTTGATCGAGCTTTATACAATATATACTCTGGTAAACTATCAATGGAGGTAGCTCAACAGACACAGCATACCTTGGCAAAGCTTGAGGGAACGACAGAGTGGTTAGCACGAAGAGTGGAAGACTTTACAATGAGCTTGACCAAGGGAGCCACAACATGTGAGAATAGAGTATATGAGGCAACGTTTGGAACAGAATACGATGAAAACTTTGAAGCGGCTGTTAGTAGATTAGAGGCAAAGACTCAATGGGTCTTTTCGTGAAAAAAACTGTATATAATACTATTTGTACATTAAAACAAACTGTTTCTGTATAGATGATAACTAGTAACTTTTTCCATAGCTTCTATCCCAACCCAAACAAGACAATCAACATTGAACTCTTTCCAAACTAAACTTATATATCAATCAAACACAGTACCCCTACATGCAGTTCAGACGCAAGCTAATACATAGACATATCCGATTGTGAGTGTTGAAAGTACACCCACAAGAAAAGAAAGCAAGGCCACTTTAAACACGGTATCCCTACATGTAGTCCATAATACAAGCAAATACATATTCAATTGTGACTGCTGAAAGTAAACCCACAAAAAATGAAAGTACGATAGCTTTGCGCAACTTTGCACGTGCTTCAGCTTTTTGTTGCTTGTACTTCTTCCGAACCCCCATCTTAATTTGAGCCAGTGTCTCTGCAAACCTCTTTTCATATTGTGCCGATCTCTCTTCACTACGACTTAATCGCTCTTCGGTCTCAAGCTGCCTAGCCTGCAACAAAGCAATCTCAGCGCGGTTTGTTTTGACATTTTCAGCTGTAACCTTCACCTTCTCAGCTAGATCCCCCACAATCCTTACCACAGCGGCCAGTAGATCCTTCATCAAATGTCCTGGAACGCCTTTGAAAGAAAGCTGTTGTACAAAAGCTGTATCAGATAGCCGAACTAGACAGTCCATAATTGCCGCTTTGATAATGGTGCAGTTCTTCGTGTCCGAATAGAGCAGAGTATCCATGATATTGTCAAATGTAATTGCATTCTGTTCTAAATACATCTCCTCTGCCTTTAACTTTAACTTTTCAACTCCAAACCTATCAGCTGTTTCGATGATATCCTTGGCATGATCACGTAAGATGTTGCTGGATACCATACCCCCGTACATATCAAATACAAGATGATGAAAGATATAAGGTTCAACGCCGCAGATTGGAATTGTCTTAATATCACCACTCTGCTCGGTCTCACATATTTCTTTAAAGATAGATGCTGATTCTAGAAGAACCGATTGATGAACGTGAAATGTAGTTTTGAAACCATTACTATCTCCTCCTACCTCAAATAAAATATCATGCAAGATATCTGATTGATTATAGTATCTGTTTTCATTGCCATCCTTATCCTTAATTTGGATGACAATAACTTGGTTAGTGGCCATTGTGGAAGTTCTTTTGGTATAATCTGGTATTGATAGTAGATGTAGCAGTTCTTTGTAGAAGAAGAGGAAGTGTATAGTATCCAAAAATCAATCATCTCGAGGTGTATCCTCTTTCTCTTTACTTTTATAATGTTTGATGAGGTTTGATAATTGATTATATGCCATTTGGACCAACCCTTCAAAGGGTTCCACCACTTCTAATACTATAGGTAGGCTCGGTATGGTACGTTCCATTGTAGTGTGGCAGCAGTGCAAGTGCATGATCACTTGGCAATCTCGACCTTGACCGCGGCGGATACAGGCTACATTATACTCTCCACTCAATCTCATCGTTTCTTCGAATATCATAGTGCCACTATGATCCTAGTGTTCTAGTTTTCCTCAAATAATACAGATGAGCCATGCTGATGTGAGCAAGGCAAAACCTTGTGGTGGCAAGTTCTCAATAATCAACTCTAGCTGATGTGAATGCGGTTTTTGTGTCACTGTCACTGTCAGGCCGATCCACTCATCATTCAACTAAAACCATTGGGCCTTCCTTCTTTAGTGTATCTATCTACTCCTTCATAAACGCTTAAATTAATTAGGTATGTCGTCGTTGTGATCTGCATATGAGAGGTACGCTTTTGTGTGTATTTGCGAAAAAATGAACACAATAATTTTATGGTCGTGCAAAAGTTATGTTCTTATTAGCTGACGACACACTACTACCTCAGTATAATATTCCCTTACTAAATTACCCCTAGTCATATTTAAATAACCACAATCGTCCTCCACAGGGGCAGACCAACTTTTGTCTTTCTTATCCATCCTGCTAGATAGAGCAGCAGCAACTGGGCCACACTAATGTTAATACCGTAACACTTCATTCACTTCACACCAGGGTGTGAGTAAGCATCAGCCAGACCAGGCTGGGTTACTATACGGTATCAAACTACTGTGCCAACCAATGCTCCCACCAAACTCACATTCAACACACAAAGACCACTTTCGAGATTCCAACTTTGTCCACTGCCACTGCGGGTCTTATGCTGGACCAAGTTGATAACTCACTCTTTGTTCATCTGCAGTTCTTCCGCTGCCTGACTCTACACCCTACTCTGCAGTTCATACCCTGCCCAACTCTCTTGCCAAATATGTGGTTCTTACACCAATACTCCTCCTCCCAATCTCTCTCTCCTAGCACCGACACGTCTAACAGCCCCACTGTCTGACCGTCTTGCTAATCTATCCGTTCCAAAAGATTCTGACAAGCTCATCTGTCTATACCTATGCAGATCGTTAGTTTTCGTCTGCCATGCAACACTCCCTTCACACCTTTGTCCAGTCGGTATACTCTTGTCACGACAAACAGGAGACGCACTGCATCCTCGTTGGACATAGAACCGCCGTGTACAGCCACGTACCCCAACACCAGAAGATATAACTCTTGACGAAACAATAGCCGCCTCCATTCTGGTCACCCACATTTGCCTAGAGCTAGCACGTCCCTCCCCAAGTTTCCTAAAGTTCATATCACTGAGGAGATGCCTATAACATGGCAGAAGCGACTCTAATCTAGTTTCCATGAGTCTGGCAACCTTACTGTACAACTCCTCATGTTCCCACTCGGTCAACCCATCAATCTTCTGATGTACCTTCGAATTCCTATATAACCATTGTTCATGTGTCATATCCACCAGCAATTTCACTAGCTCGCGTGCCCACTTCTTGACTGATCGAACCCTACTTGAAACGATTAGGGGAGATAGCACCTCAATCAAACGGTGACTGATACGCCCCTCCATAAGAGAGTCCCATCCTAATTTATCATGTATTTCCGCATAATCCCTGAGTATCGTACACCCCCTTGGACAGCAATCTGCCATGAGCTTAGATCCTTGGCAGAGGAGGTATTCCCCAAACATATCAGACAGAGTCGAGGCTGCAGGAATTAACGAGAAGTGTTTCTTGATCTTGGCAACACCTTGTTGAAATAATAGGACTCGGCCATTATCTTGACACCTCGTCATATGTTTGGAGGTCTCAGGGGACCACCCACAATTGGGACATTTATTCTCAACTTTCCGAAAGTATCGTAGTTGGTCGTTTGTACCACATATCCCTGACACTTGTTTCGTGAGCCAAGTTTTGTATGTCCTGGGATAGGGGAGTGCCTCGCAACCATCCCACCAAATAAGATCGAAGTCCTCAGCCGCAACAATATCCTGCTTATCGTAGAATCTCCGAGCCTCCATCTCTCCCCAGTGGTTCGTTATGGCTGTACGTAACGAGCCCGTAGTTTTGTGTGAAGAGATCATAACCCAAACTAACTCAAATGGGAAAACACTATCGATATATTGTCCAGAAGCTATTCCCGCGTCTATGGCAAGCTTTGCCAGCTCATCAACCTTGATGTTAATTCTCTCCTTGAGTGTACACTGACTCCATGACTTATGGTCGTCTGCATGTGACGGAACCCAGAGAAAGATCGTTTGAAACCGCTGTGAAGAAATAATCCCTTTCATTACTCGGAGAACATCTGACTGGGCTTGCTTCTCCTTCAGCACCCGACCCGGCGCATTCCCGTGAAATACTACCCCTTTATTATCACAATCCACGGAAACGGCAGGATAATCCTTACTCTCATCCCTACAGGCGGCGTTGAGGATGAGTTGTGTAATAATACCACCGAGTATCTCTGCTCTGTAGTTATCGGCAGCTTCTGATCGTTCCACAACACAAGCAGAACATCGCTTCTTCGTGACAGTACAGTAAAGGACCGTAGCCGCACCACAGACCTTTGCATCTAATTCCTTCTTGTATGAGCCGTCGTGAACTACCACTAAGGATCCTCTGAGAACTGCCTGTTCTATCCATTCTCCATCACCGTCACAACGGAAATGCTTAAAGAGAGATTGGTTGTCGAAAGACTGAAGGGATTCAAGAAATGTCTGCGGTGTTACCTTAGCAGGTGCCACACTGGCGGAGGAATGTAGGCGGACCGACATTCCGTCCACCGCCTTGACTGAGGCATAACATGTTGAAGGAAGAACGCCTTGATGAGTCATTAGCCACTCAAACCTTGGACCGGTCCTAGTAACTCTTTCCTCTTCCACCCGCACGAATATATCATACCACCCAGAGTTGCACCTGTTGATTCGGTACAACGTGTTTTCATCTGAGGAGCAGCGCCATTCCATAACCAGAGCAGAATCTCGGATGAACGAGCCAACCGGGTAACGTAGGGAATTGCCTATACATATACTTCGAAGAACTGCTTCCCAGAGAGTAAAGTCAGACTCCCTTGGTACTTCCATTGGATATTCATAGTAGGAAGAATCTCCCACCACACGTGACATAATTTCGGGACGAATAGTCTTGCCATCACACAGCACAATATCGGACACATGTGTTACACAGTAAAACTTCCTTGCCACATTGAGACTATCAAGCCTCGTTCCTACAAAACCCAATTCCACAAATAGTTCAGTCAACGATCTGTCATCCTCCCTTATCGGACCAAGATGATAGTCTTCTGATATCACCAGTTCAACTCCAGCATAATCCAAGAGTTGCCACAGATTCTTCCACCATGTCCCGTCTGTTGCTAAGATGCCAAAAGTTTTATACGAGTGAGAAAAGATATTCCCATATAATCCAGTCTCCACAACAAGTGACTCGTAATTCATCATCATTGCAGACGAGCATTCATCCGCTAGGAAACCCCAGTGACATACCACCGCATGTAGTTTTGCAGCTAACGCCCACACAACAAAATTAGGAAGGCCTAGACCCTGAAATCTGACTGGTATAAGTCTCCATGGGAGGTCAATATTCCTCCGGACTCCAAGGAAAGGAAGAATTTTATAATACACCTTCCGAATCTCATCTGAGAGAGCAACTGGATCTAGCACTACCGTGACGAGTCCCCATGCCATACCAGGAAGCAGCTGACAATTAAAGCTCACCCACGCATCGCTCACCCGAAGAGGGCGACTGGAAAGCCGATCTGCCCACTGAAAGCCCTTCTTACACATTGCCTTAATATGTTCGGTGCCTTTGCCCAGAGGAGCGAAGAAGATACCTAACATTTCGGAGGCAACTGTAACATCTCTCGTTGGAATTGGAACTTGTGTACCATTCGGTTGTGGAATTGTAATATGAGAAGGTGCAGATGGTCCTTCATCTTGAGGTATGTAGGACCCTGGGAGAGGAAGATGAGTATTTTGATTCATCCTTGCTCTTCCGTGGACAAACCGGTACGTGATCAAATAAATCGAACATTTAATTGGCTTGAGGGCACCGCCAGTAGCCTGGACCAGCAAACCCCACTCATTCGTTGCACGTTGAACCTCCAAGATGAGTTCCCGGGTGGTTGTGGTTGGAGACCCGGCCCAGTGAAGAAGATCGGTATCATCAACATACATGACTGCACATAATTGAACCAATCTTCTGACAAGGGAGGTAGTGATTTGTGCACCATGTCCAAGCCTTCTATAGGCATTGACGATAAGAGATGACACAGCAGAGAATCCTGGGGGAGCAGCACCATTACCCTGGCCATACCCCATGAACGGATCGTCTTGTTTACCACCATATGAATGTTTGGACTCACCATATCCAGTACGTAAATAGTACTGCATCCTCTGCATAGTTTGGAGCAGCACCTTCACTGCCTCTTTTGGTACTCCCCACCCACGTAAAGCCATTGCCGCAGGAAGATGAGACACACGATCGTAACAATCTCCAAAGTCATTTTCTCCAATGCACATAGGGTAGTGCCTGACTCTCGACTCATCTACGATAAAGATCTTTGTAAGAACCGCCTTCTCACAACTGCTACCAGTCTTAGCAAAACTTTCACCAGGAACGAACCCACGTGTACCAGCAGAGGACATCATTCGTTTAGCAAAGATCAGTTTATTCCACCAGTTGAAATCAGCCTCCAGTAAACAGATAGCTCGGAGCTTGTGGACAAAGTTATTCCCCATTATCTTTTCAAGTAATACATTCACCCCAATACCCCATCGTGCAAGTGAAACTCCTGTCTTGGCACATGCCGAGAGTTTAGCAGCATGAAGAGCCGACAGACGAGGATGGAAACTCGCCGCCTTATAGTGCCCAAAATGTAGACCGCTGTACGAAGAAGAGATCCGTTCATTGGCACGTTGCCAGTAGTACTGATAATCCTCAACAGTAACGTGTGTATTCACCTCTTCTGTAGACATCTCAGCATACGTCCGAGCAGTCTCCTCTAGTAGAAGCTTAGTGAATTTCTCTGTGTCAGGGGGAAAAACATAAGTGCCCTCTAAAATCTGTTGAGCAGCATCAGTGTCACCCAAGAATCCGACGTCATCAAATAACTTTCCTGAAGAGCAGGGGGCAGATAAAGCCAGACGGAAGCGGTTCTCCAAATGCTCACTAGTATGAAGGTAAACCTCATCCTCCGTCTCGTACTTAGACTCACCCTCATCTGTACGGACTCGGACCGAGGTCACTTGACGTCCTCTTGACCGAGAAGTTGAGTTCTTGATACGCTTCCACGTCTTCCTCTGTTCTTCACGGAGAAGGACCTGTAGAATTGACTTGGCCTTCGCCTTATCACCTTTCGCCTCAGCACGTTTGGCGCAGTCCTTGAGATGAGTACGACGTATCTCCGATGCAGTCTTTGACAGATCAAGAAGCTTCTTGTTGCAGGTGTGGAGATCTACCAGTATCATGTGCAGATCTGCCTTATTGGGGTCACATAGATTAATCTTACGACAGTCTCGAATGAGGTTGCGTGGATCAGGTATAGACGTCTCATCCTCCAGATATCTCTTTACTCGGAGTAGCAGGCGACGTCTCTTCAACCACATACCCACGATGGGGCTCCAAGGAATGCGATTGCTAAGGATCTTCCTACACCGCTTCTCGGCAGCTTTCATATACTGTTCCAGATCAGTATCCCACTTGTTAATAAGAACTTGAAACTCGGAAGCGGATACGACACCTGCCATATCATATATCTCCTTCATTCGTTCATACATCCTATGGCGATGACACAGCTGATCAAGTATCTTGTTATAGTTGTCTCGTATCCTTTCGGAGTTGCAGTGTAGATTACGAGCTTCAGGACGCACGATGTTAGGAAAATCCATTCCAATTACTGATACGGAAGAGAAATCAACAACAATAAGACGATGGTCGCCGACTCCACCATGATGTTCCAAAACAAAGACATTCACCACTTCCACCCCTGCTGTAGCGTAAACTGCACACACTGGAGTAGTACCACTCGTGTGACTCGGAGGAAGAGGTGTGCCTGTGCGTTTCATACACTGCTCCTCTAGATTCAGATCATCATCAGCTAATCGCCTTGCAATTCTGCCACTGTAAACATTCTCATTGAAATCTCCAACCAGAATGATATCATACCCCTTCTCCTTCCACGTCAGTAGCTGTGAGATAAGTTGAATAAAAAACATGGTACGAACTGATCGTGTCTCTCCCCGTTGCTCAAAGTATCTCTGATGCTGATCCCCAACCCTAAAACCTGCACTTTTGCCAGTAGGCTCGTGAGGTTGATAACACGTACAGATTATAGTCTTCTTAGATCCCGAACCAACCAGCATCCAAACCCATCTACCAAGATTAGTAAAGTCTGAACCCGACTGCATAACTTCCGCGGCAAACCGGTCAAACGCCATCATCGCAGTACCACCCTTCTGATCTCTAACCGTCTTCTCGGTGGTATTATAACCTACCACACTCTTAGTATCCATTCCAGCGCCGAAAAGATTGTGAAACTTCCGGTCCTCATCCTCCACGAACCGCCAATCACATTGTACCTCGCAGCCAGAGAGGAGATCTGTCTTAAAACTGCGACACAAACTATTCATTGCTGAGATTTTGCTATTTCCGGTAAAGACACCCAGACTGTTAAAGTTTTCAAAGATCAAGCGTACGCAATCCGAATCTTTCACTTGGGGGGCATGTCCATACTTACAGGACTCTAGGAAACCTGATACTTCGTTCTGTACTTGTGATGAGGAAGCACGGTCCTGATGAAGTATCCTAGCAGCCGTCGACTCCAGCTTCTTCTTTCTTTCCCTTCTCGAACCAACAGTCTTCTTGTACCTTTCGGATACATAAGCCAACGTGTCATCCACCGACGGCTTATTGGCTTCCCAATATTTCTTGTTTCCTTCATCAAACTGCCTAAACTGTTCCTTGAAAGATTGAGAGGCCTGAGAGGCGGCAAAGCGACTCCCTCTCACCTGTCTAGTGCTTGACCTACGCCGGCTGTTACTTTCACGATTATACCTGCGTTGGTGCTGACTCTGGTTTTCTTCTTGCTCAAAGCTAACTTCAGGGATGGCCGGTACATTCTCTTGTTGAACTACTTGAGGTACCGCCGCCACCTGTCCTACCATCCTTGCTATTGCTTCTTGTGGAACACTGTCTTCGCTGATCGAGCTACAACTGGAGACATATGTACTAACAGATAAGTCTTCCAGCACAGAGCTCTGTACACTGTTGTTACTATTGTTGTAGTTACTGTTTTCGTTACTGTAATTGTTATTACTGTTGTCTGTGTTATTGTTATTCTCGTTGTTTTCATTGTTATTTAAATTATTGTTGTTGTTGTTGTTGTTGTTAGTACTCATATTGCTAGTGGTACTTACATTTGACTGCTCTAAACGTTCGTACAGCCTTGGGAGGTTCTCCCTACTTTCATTATCTTCATTCATTCTTTCTTCTCTTTCACTATTGTATAGACCATTCATATCACACTTTAACATATATAAATCTTGCCACTCTACACTGCCTCCCCGCTGTCCTTCTCAATAGGAGCAGACTCGGAGGGTTCATCAACAGGACTGGGATTAGGGTTAAAACCATCGACATAATTGCCAGGAGCATTACCCTTTGGCTGCTTAGGAGGTGTTACGGGGGCCTCAGTAGGAGCAGCAGCCATCTGAGAAGGACCGGCGGCACGAGAACTCTCAAGTTCTGCCAGCCTTGCCTTATCACGGAGAGCCTCCGCCTCCATCTTATGCAACCTCTCAATCTCCGCCTGCATTGCAACGTTATCGGCCGAAAGCTTCTTATTCTCCGTTGACAGATCGGCATTCTTCTCCTTCACCTCCGAAACCTCAATAGCACGTTGCCGATGATTCATAGCAAATTCTGCAGTGGTTGTAGAACGATGTGACCTATTACCAGCAGAACCACTAAAGGCAGAACGTCTTGATGCAGCATCGCCATCGCCTTGCGGAAGTTCTAGGTCGTCAGTATCCCTCAGCGTCTGTGCCAATTGCTCGGCAGCATCAACAGAAACCTCCACCTCAGCATTCTCTTCTTCTGAGTCTTCTTCATCACTAATGCCGAACCTTTCTTCGACATCATCAAGAAACTGACCTTGCCTGGACGCAAATTCGGAGGTCGATTGAAAAGTATCAGGATCGAATCGAGCATTAGAAGCCAGAATAGCATTCTCCTGTACAAAGGAGTCCATCATACTTTGTCTGAAACCAAGACTCAAACCCAGGAACTGCATATAGCCCCACACCCAACCCGCCGGATCCCTCGCGATGTTCTCTACAATGTCCCTCGCAAACGTATCACCATCTTTGCCCTTAATATAAGTAACAGTGGCAGTGGTTGACAAAGGGCCAGACACCCGCATAATAATAGAGTTAATAACGGACTGACCCGTCACTGGATGAATGACGGTGTATAGAATCTCCCGCAAATTCATAAACTTGGGAGCATCCGCCGGCCTTCCATTCACCCACCTGGTTTCCACCAACTTATCTAAGGTAGCGATCCCAGGAAAGGAGCACCAGCGTTGTTTGGACCCAGAGACTACCTGATATCTCCTGTATCTCTGAGTAGTAATAATAGTCGCAATCTCTTTTTCCCAAATGTCCGTATCCGAGGAGTAAAGGAAGATCAGATCCGCATTTGGCCCGAAGACACGCTGTACCCCTCCACTGTCGGACCATATTGCAATTAGTTGATGGATATACCCCCTATCCTTGTCTGCACATTCGATCTGATAGGCCACGCACCCACCTTGACGAAATGACGGAAGATTATTCAACATGAGACTGGAGTCAGTACCCTTTGGAAGTCGGCCATTCCTCATCGGCTTGAACCCACCCTCGAAATAGGGAACTTCTTTATCAAAATCCTGAAAGGACAGAGACCCAGACGAACTAGCAGCATGATCCTCTCGAATACGTCTAAGACCATGCGTTATACCTTGAGTAATCCCTCTCGGATCGTTACCAGGTTGAGGTCCCACCAAAGCGATTGTAGTATGTGACTTTTTAGCTTGTATCTTCTTGAATCTCATGGTCCACGTTTGAGTAAGGAGATCAGGCTGCATTTCAGCAAGCTCCTCTTCCAGATCTTCGCACGTAGAGGAGATTAGCATCATAGCCGTCACCGAAGGAGGGCCGTAGTAGGGAGTTTCATCGTCATGGATACGGCGCCCATTCTTATCAACGGGTTGTGGAGCCACCACCGGCTCTGAAGTCAAGGGACGCAACGAATTCTTATTCTCAATGTACATATACCTTAGACTTTGTTTGGAAGTCTCCGGAAAGTGCGGATCATCCGCGCTAGACAAAGTAGGAAATACAAATCTCTCTCCTACTGGAACGAAATCTGGATCTGTAGATTCATTGATTGGATGGATTCTGAAGCCCGCAAGTTCTTTACCACAGTAATTTACCATTTCCATAAGAAAAGCTACTTGCTGCGCAGGAACTGGACCCACTTCCTTAGGAAAGGACACTTGTACCCAGCCCTTTTTTACCGTACGAGGCAAGGTCTGTGAAACTTGTTCTTGCATCTGAGACGTCTGTAGGCCTTGAGAAAAGCTAGTACGTTCATCCTGGACTTGATTACTGTCAGTAAACTCATGATGTGTATCAACTCCCGAGAAGCGGGCACGGGAGCCTGAGGAGTGAGACGTCTTGCCACCAGTGCTCAACCCTGGAGTAACATGGCCCGTAGGCTGCGACCCGTCATGACTATACGCAAAGATTCCATCGATCCATACCCCCTCACTAACAGCACCATGTTCATATGTACACCTTCCCCATCCATTTGGCTTCTTCGTCTCCTCATGAACCTCACCGCTATACATGCAGGACACCCCAAAGTAGTCGAGCCAGTCCATATCCTTGACTTTCGTAGAATGCCAGTACTGTGAGTGCATATCCAGTCCGGCAGCCTTCTTTGCATCCCGCCGAGCGGCCTCAGTTGCAGCATTAGCCATAGAAAGACCCCTCTCATGCGTACGAGAGTTAGGTAACGCATTGCCAGACTTATCTGTAGGAGGGCGAAGGACACTAAATGGATTGACAGCCTTCTTCCCCCCTTCACCGCCAGACTCATGCTCCATTGTTAACCGATCCATTACCTCCTCTAATAACTTCAGCTGCTTAATCGCGGATTCATCACCATCTTTAGCAAGTTTTTGAATATCATCCTTTGCCGTATCTAACATCTGCATCTTGTGTTCAAAATGCTCTAGATCATTTCGAACTTCACGAGACGCCCACATAGCCTGATATAGAAACGAAGGAGCCGACTCATCATCACCGCAATAGGTGAAAGAGCCACCAGGATGCTCCTCCCAGTCAGGACTCTCTCTCTTCGCCTTAACCATATCCTCTTGAAAGATCAACTCATTAAAGCTATGACGATTTACCTCCGATCCTTGTAGATCTTTACGAACTTTTTCCGCCTCCTGAAAGAACCTAACTTCCTCCATTGTTTTCGCACTGACCTTCTGGTTGTTAAATTGCACATCCTCCACGTCCATATCTTCAGCCGACTCATTCATTTTATCTTTCCTCTCTTCTTCTCCTTCCTCCACTTCCTCCTCTTCTGGCTCTTTCCACCTATCCAAGCTCTCTTGATGCGCCTTCCTCCTCTCTTCTGCCTCTTGACTACGCTGCTCGTCCCGAAGCTTGGCTGCCGCTGACCTCGCTTCCAATTCCTGTTGGATCTGTTGCCCGCCTCCCCCAGACTCAAAAAAGGGAGAAGCATCTTCACCATCTTCATCCTCCTTCTGATCTACCTCGCCTTGTAGTACTCCCTTTTGACCATCCACCAAATTAATCACCCCGGACTTAGCACCAAATAAGTTACGATTTACAGCCTCCTGTGGCGTCTCTGAATCCTGTAGTACTGTAGCCATGAAAGATACAGGTTTAGCGGTGACCGCGATACCCTTATTCATATACTTGTTTGGAGGAGATTGAGGCATCACCCGCTTATTACTCTCCCCCGGGCTCTTCTTTTGTGGAGATTGTGGAAGTGCCGTTGGTTGATGATTATGACGTACACCCACACCCTCTTTGAATAAAAAATTCTGAGTACCCTTCTTATTAGGACTGCTCCCCACACCCCCTGAATTGGACGCACCCCCCACATCCTTCACATCCATCTTCCCCTTTGCAGCCTCTAACTTCTCTGTATTTTTCTGCTGCTTCTTTACCATCTTTTCCAAATTTACCCTCATCTTCTGCACTTTGGCATCACCATCCTCACACTTTTTGGTAAGCTGTGCAACCCCACGATCCTCCTCATCCGCCTTAAGCATACTCTTCTGCGCT
>Ga0214478_100830_pt1 | contig 17194 bp, 17 predicted proteins | sample M1_20Mar14CPVII9_2_FD_178001 | JGI IMG/M metagenome (GOLD analysis project Ga0214478, IMG submission 178001) | Marine eukaryotic communities from Monterey Bay, California, United States - M1_20Mar14CPVII9sort6BwellD7 | ecosystem: Environmental > Aquatic > Marine > Unclassified | place: USA...
GCTGTCCTTCCTGACGATGGTCGTGATCGGTGGAACGTCGCGCATCGCCGGGGCCGTGCTCGGGGCGTTGTTCCTGACGTTGGCGCCCGAAATTCTAAGAGGACTCGGTGACGGCCAGATGGTGATCTACGGGGTCATTCTGATTTTGGTTGTGATGTTCTTGCCTTCGGGCCTTGTCGGCGTGCCGGCTCAACTGGGTCGCCTTCTGCGCCGCTCGAAGAAGCTGCCCTCCTCGGAGGTCTCGTCATGAGCGTGTTGAGCATTCAGGGGCTAACTCGGCGCTTTGGCGGTCTTGTGGCGCTGAATGACATTGATCTGACGGTGCCGGAACGATCCATCGTTGGGCTGATCGGACCCAATGGAGCTGGCAAGAGCACGCTTCTCAATTGTCTTTCAGGAATCTATCGGCCTAGCGCCGGCAAGATTTCCTTTGGAGGTCTAGATCTCGTCCAGACTCCTACCCATCGGCTTGCCTCGCTGGGCGTGGCGCGAACATTTCAGAATCTCGAACTGTTTGGCGATGCGACAGTTCGCGAGAATGTCCTGGTCGGATGTGACTACCGCTTTCGCTCCAGCTTGCTGTCCGATCTCTTCGCCGGTCCTTCGGCGCGACGGGCCGCGCGGGAAGCGAACAAGGAAGTCGACCGCGAACTGGCCGCTCTAGGCTTGCTGGATGTGGCGGACACCGTGGTGAAAGACCTGTCATACGGCCTTCAGAAGCGCACCGAACTGGCGCGGGCACTGGTGGGCAAGCCCAAGCTGATGCTACTCGACGAGCCTGCTGCCGGCGCGAACCCGACGGAAAGCCACGAGCTTGGCGAACTGATCCGCCGTTTGCGCGACGAGCGCGGCGTCTCGGTTCTGCTTATTGAGCATGACATGCCATTGGTGATGGGAATCTGCGATCACGTCGTGGTTCTTGATCATGGCGCAAAAATTTGTGAAGGCGAACCGGCGGCGGTCGCCAACGATCCGCGCGTTGTTGAAGCGTATCTCGGCGAGGAGGGTGGCGATGCTCTCCATTGAGCGCATGACGGCACGGTACGGTGGCGTGGTCGCGCTCGCTGACGTGAGTCTTACAATCGAGCGTGGCAGTGTCGCTTGCCTTTTGGGAGCCAATGGCGCCGGGAAATCGACGCTTCTCAACGCGCTTATGGGGCAGGTCGCGGATGTCGAAGGTCGGATCAGCTTCGACGGGCGCGAAACTCTTGGGCTTCCCACCGATCAGATTGTTTCAGCAGGCATGGTTCTCTCCCCGGAAGGTCGTCAACTTTTTGGCGACCTCACCGTCGAGGAAAACCTCCGGATAGGAGCGTACCTCCGTCGCGACGACTGGAGCAAAGACCTCGTCGAAATCCTCGCGCTGTTCCCGCGGCTCGCCGAACGCCGCCGCCAGCTTGCGAAGACATTGTCGGGGGGCGAACAACAGATGGTAGCCATTGGCCGGGCATTGATGTCGCGACCGAAGCTGCTCCTGCTCGACGAGCCTTCGCTCGGCCTCGCGCCGATCTTTGTGCGAGAGGTCATGAAGCTGATCTCGACGATTCATGCCAGTGGCACGACGATATTCCTGGTCGAGCAGAACGCCAGACAGGCGCTACGGATTGCGACGCAGGCCTTCGTTCTCGAGAAGGGGCGCCTGACGACGGCGGGCCCAGCCGCCACGCTTATCGATGATCCAAAAATAACGGCCGCCTATCTGGGCGGTTCGGGGAAACCAACCAACCAAGGGGAGAAATAGATGACCATGCTGAGGAATATCGCTATTGCCTGCGGACTGGCTGTTGCCATGTCCGGGACAGCACTTTATGCGCAGGATTCGGGCGTCACGAAAACCGAGGTTCTGATTGGCGCGTTTCTGCCGCTCCAGAGCGGGCTGGCGGGGGGCGCTGCCCAGGTGAGGGACGGCGCGCTGGCGTATGTCCAGCACATCAACGAAAATGGCGGCGTCAACGGCCGCAAGCTGCGCTGGCTCTTTGAGAACGATTCATACAACCCGCAGCAGGCCGTCGCGGTTACCAAGAAGCTGGTTGAGCGCGACGGGATCTTCGCGATTGTCTCCCCGCTCGGCACGGCGACGGGACTTGCCGTTCTACCGTATGTTGCACAGAAGAAAATTCCGATGATCGGCCCCGTTGCCGGCAGTCCCAGGCTTCTTGAGCCGAAAGAGCGGGAAGTGTTCGGGGTGTTGCCGAGCGGCATTCGCCGGGGCCAGGCTGTCGCGAAGCATGCCGTGGAAGGAATGGCCGGCAAGAAGATCGCGGTCTTCTTTCAGAATGATGATTTTGGAAAAGACCTTCGCGACGGCGTCAAGGAGCAGTTGAAAGCCGTTGGCCAGTCCATCGTCGGCGAAACGTCCTATGAGCCGAACGATATCGACATGAGCAGTCAGGTCGCCAAGTTGCGCGCGGCCGATCCTGATGTGGTCGTGCTGGCGGGCATTCCGAAGCCGGTTTCGCTGTTCGTCAACGAGGCCGCCAAGCAGGGCTGGCAGCCGAAGTATGTCGGATCGTCGCCGATTTCGGATCCTCTGATGGCCGAACTCGCGGCGAAGAACGCAGACGACATCAACATCGTCTTCGATGTGGCGCTGCCCAACATGCCGGAATCAGCGAAGGCCAACGAGATCCTGGCGAAGTACACGTCGCAGACCCGTCCGGGATATTTTGTCTATAACGGAATGATCGGTATGATGTTGTTCGTCGAGGCGCTGAAGCGTTCCGGCCCCGAGCCGACCCGCGCGGCGATCATCGCGGAACTCGAAAAGCTGAAGGATTTCCGCAGCGACATCTTCCCTCCGATCTCGTACAGCGCTGACAATCATGCCGGCATCAGCTCGTATGGACTTGCGAAGTGGAAGAATGGAAAGCTCGAAGTTCTGAAAAGCTGGAAGTAGAAGGCTGATCAACGACAATGTCGGTTCACTCAACAATGGAGAGCGGCCGCGCGCCGCTCTTCTCGACAGGGTTCTTCCCGACGCCCGGTGCTGCGCTTCGCGCGCAGGCCGAGGCGATCGGCGAATCCGAGGCTTTGGCCTTTCCGGAAAGCGGTGGCCGGTTGACTTTTGCCGGATGGTATGAGCAGTCAACCGCCGTCGCTCGCGGTCTCGTCGATCTGGGCGTGCGGCCCGGCTCTCACGTCGCGCTGCTTGCGGAAAGCCGCGTCGAATGGCCGGTCGCGCAGGTCGGTATTGCGCTCGCTGGTGCAACTTTCGTTCCTCTGAATACACATTATCGGATCGACGATCTGCGCTATGCGCTGGTGCAGTCGCGTTCCGAAGTGATCATTCTTTCCGAGCGATTCAGGTCGAATGCCTACCTAGAGATGGTTCGCAAGCTTCGCGACGAGCTGCCTCTGCTGCGCGAGATAATCGTGCTGGACGGTAGCGGGCCGGAGCACTCCTTCGACGATCTGCTCGCGGCCGGAAAGGCATCCACGACAATTCTGCCCGACGTCGAATCCCTAGCGATCGCCTCACTTCAATACACCTCTGGCACCACCGGGTTTCCGAAGGGCGCGTTACTGACGCATGCAGGCATGATGCGCAACGCCTGGGAGACCAGCGGACGCCTCGGTATTCGACAGGGAGATCGCTGGACCTCGATCATCCCGCTCTTTCATTGCGCCGGATGCATTATGTGTATCCTCGGAGCGTTGCAGCGTGGAGCGGCGTATATAGGTGTCTCCGCGTTCGACGCGGAAGCGATGCTCCGCCTCATCGAGGCGGAGCAATGCACCGCGATGTCCGGCGTTCCGACGTCGTACCTTGCCATGTTGCAGCATCCGGCCCGCTCTCGTTACGATATTTCTTCCCTGCGGACGGGAACGTGCGGCGGAGCGGACTGCAATCCGGACGTGCTGAAGGAATGCGCGGCGGCCTTTCCCCAGCCGCATCTGGTGCAGCTCTACGGGCAAACGGAAGCGAGCACGATTATCTCATGCCCGGCGTTCGACGATCCCGAACGCTTCGATACGGCGGGCCAGCCGTTGCCCGGATATGACGTTCGCGTCACCGACCCGGATACGCGCGCCCCGCTGCCGGACGGCGAGGTCGGGCAGATCGAAGTGCGTGGCGATATGGTCATGCACGGCTATTTCGAGAGGCCTGATGAAACGGAGGCAACCATCGATGCCGACGGATGGCTGCAAACCGGCGATCTCGGTCTCCTGACGACGGGCGGCCGTGTTGTCATGGCGGGCGGTCGTTTGCGTGACATGATCATCCGGGGTGGGGAGAATATCTATCCCGTGGAAATAGAGAACGTGCTGATCCAGCATCCCGCGGTGGGCGAAGTGGCGGTGTTCGCGGCGAAGGACTCCTATTACGGAGAAGTTCCGGTAGCGGCGATCCGTCTCGATGCGCCGGTGACGTCCGCCGAACTGGCGGAGTTCTGTCACGCCAGGATTGCGCGCTTCAAGGTGCCGGCAACCTTTTGCAGCGTGGAGCAATTCCCGCTGACCGCGAGTGGAAAGATTCGCAAAAGAGAATTGCAGGAGCAGTTCGCCGGAAAATCCATGGACGTGATGTCATGACGGTTATCCCGCCCGGTGCCCAGGCGCGGTTCAGCATCATGCCGGGCCCCAATGATCTTGCCGCCGCGATCGGCAATCCTGGGGTCAATGTGGTGTCGACGCCCGCTGTGATTGGGTTGCTCGAGCATGCGAGCCATCTGGCTATCCGTCCCTATTTTGAACAGGGGAAAATGTCGGTCGGCACCCGGGTGGATGTGGCGCATGTCGACGCCGCGGTGCAGGGCCGTTCTCTCGAAGCCGCGTCCCGTGTGATCGCGGTGCGGGGCAGGCATATCGTGTTCGATGTCCTCGCCAGGCAAGATGGGCGAACGGTCATGGAAGGGCGTCATGAGCGCGCGATCGTCGATCTCGCACGCTTCAACAATCGCTTTGCGGATCTTTCGGCGACGACGGCAGCCACGAAGCGCGATCTGAGTTTCTGGTACGACTTCCATAGTCCATGGAGCTATCTCGCCGCCACGCGGATCGAGGATCTGGCGCAGCGCCATGGCGTCAGGGTGGTCTGGCGGCCTCTGCATTTGGCCAATCTCATTGACCGGATCGATGGCCGTCGTGTTCTGGATGAAAATCCTGCCTTCCTGAACTGGTACAAGCAGGACATGCAGGACTGGGCAGATTTGTACGGTATCAGGATCGCTTACCATCCGAACTTTCCCTTGCGTCCTTCGCGCGCCCTCCGCGCCAGCCTGTATGCGGAACGCGCAGGCAAGGCGTCGGCGTTCGTCGTGCGCGTGATGCAGGCCTATTGGGGCGAAGGCGCCGATATTTCGGACGTCGATGTTCTCGCCCGCCTTGGCGAAGAGGTTGGTCTCGCGCCTCAGGACATTGTGGCGGCCACCAACGATGCAAATTTGAAGGAAGAGATCGAGCGCAATACCAACGAGGCTGTCGCCAGCGGACTGTTTGGCGTTCCGGCGGCTATCATCGATGGGAAGATCTTTTTCGGCAATGACCGGTTTGTCATGCTGGATCGATATCTCGGTGGCGATGCGATCAATCGGTTCGCCGTCGGTCTTCGATAACGCGCCTGCTAGATTTTTGGTGGCTTGAAACGGCCGATCAGCTTGTGGCGATCGCCTGCATGCGATAGCCGGGCATACGTGATTGGAACGTTTTCGTTCCAGGTTCGTCGCTCGACCACAAGGCAGGCGGCTCCAGGCCGAATGCCAAGGAGCTTGGCGATTTTCTCCCGTGCGGCATTGGCGGAGATCATGTGCTCGGCCTCGGTCCACGGAATATTGTCGAGCAGCCAGCGACTCGGAGGTATCTTGCGGAACAAGGTTGGCTTGACCGATACGGCGGCGCGGTTGATCAGGCGTTCCTCGACCTGAAACACCACTTCGCCGGAGTAATGAAGGCAGACCACCGTGAGCAATGGCGCTCCCACCTCTGTTTGCATCAGCGCGGCATCGTCCGGACTGGCCGCGTGCGTCGTGAAGGATTCCGGCTTGTAGGTGTAGATGCCCCCCGCCTGACGGATATGCGCGGCCACATCCCAGATTTCGAAAACGGGTCGTTCTGAAGCGCGCAGCGCGACAATGGTCCCGAGCTTGGGTTTTCGCTCGACCAGGCCATCATTAGCGAGGCTGCGGATGGCCTTGTGCACCGTCATTTTGGCGGTGCCGGTCAACTTCATCATATCTTCTTCGGAAGGAATTCGCGTCCCGGGCGGCAGTGTGCCGCGTAGAATAGGCCGCGCGATCGCACGTCTGATCTGCTGCCAGAGCGGCCCTTCGCCGTCGAGCTCCAATTCAAGCTTAGGCTTGTTGGGCATTCTCACCATCTTCTTGGTTCGCGCAGAGTACAAAGTACGCGACATTCTTGTTGAATCATTACGGGAACATTATCGCATGCTTGTAAGCTTCAAGGGCTAACTTTCTATATTCCAATCTAGTGCTCCGATGTAGGGCGGCGCGGCCGAAAAGGGTTGTTCGAGTGGAGATTTATCGCAACCCATCATCGTATGCAGATAGTTGACAAGGCTCAGGACTCATTGATCAGAGCCAGAAGATGAGGACGGCTGCGATATAGATGGCGGACATGAACGTGTGGGTACATCAATCGTAGCGGGTATGGATGCGCCGCCAGTCGTCGCGCTCACGTCCGCATGATCGCTGCGGATCGGCGCATGTCGCTATGAACAACGGTGCGACACGGCGAGAACGACTGTGGGCCGTTGCAACGGCCAAGATGCCGCGGATCACCAGCTCAGGCGCTGTGCGCTATCATCAAGATGCAGTTGCATCGCTCTGGCCAAGCTCGTCAGGCGCAAGGCTCTGAATTCCGGCCGTCCATTTTGCATGGGTTTATCAGGGCGGCGCGTCGCGATTGCCAGCGAGGCAAAGTCATCGTGATCTTGATCCTTTGCGGCTCGGTCAGCTTGCTTGACAGTCTCAGCGCTCGACGTCCGGCCCACAAGAATTCGCCGTCGTGAAACCGATGGTCGGGATCGGTCGTCCGTTTGCAGGATGTGGTCGCGCAGGTGTTCGGCCTCTGACGATGGACGGTGTCGCCGAGCGGTAAAGGGCCTTTTGGCCCCGATCGTTTCCCTGCAACGGCGCGTCCGGCTTTTTTCCCCGCCACGCTACGCGTGTCTCCTCGCGCAAGACAAAAAAAGCCGTCCTATCCGCCGTCCTCCGCTTCGCTCTGGCCTCCGGTGCAGGTCGATCGCCGCCCGGCGCAAGGACCGTCATCGAGGCCGCAATCACGCGAGCCCGAGAGCAAACGGAGAGACGATCATGGCAACCATCGGAACATTCACCAAGAGCGACAACGGCTTTGCGGGCGCAGTCAGAACGCTCAGCCTCAACATCGAGGCAAAATTCATCTCGACCGAGAAGGAAAGCGACAAGGCCCCTGACTATCGCATCCTCGCAGGCTCTGTCGAGCTCGGTGCCGCTTGGAAAAAGCCCGCTCAAAAAGACGGTGGCAAGATTTTCTACAGCGTGAAGCTGGATGACCCAAGCTTCTCCAGCCCGATCTACGCAAATCTGATCGAAGGTGAAGACGGCGTGCACTCGCTGATCTGGTCGCGCCGCAGCGCCGACTGAGCCGCATCCGGCGCGGCCGTTCCCGGCCGCGCTGGTCCTCGTCACCTCACATCGAAGGCGTCACCGATGAGCAAGCATCTCAGTGCGAACCCGCGCGCCGACATTTATCAGCGCGTCACCGACATCATCATCCGCGATCTGGAGCAGGGCACCCGCTCGTGGACCAAGCCCTGGACCACAACGTCCAAAGACTCGGATTCAATCCGACCGCTTCGCCACGATGGCACACCCTATCGCGGCATCAATGTTCTGATTCTCTGGTCCGAGGCGATCGAGCACGGCTACACGTCCTCGACATGGATGACCTACCGCCAGGCCCAAGCCCTCGGTGCGCAGGTCCGCAAGGGCGAGCACGGCGCAACCGTGGTCTACGCCAAGACCATCGAGCGGATCGATGGCGACCTCACGACCGGCGACGAGGCGGTGACGCGCATTCCCATGCTGCGTGCCTACACTGTCTTCAACACCGATCAGATCGATGGCCTGCCGGTGGCGACACCGGCTCAGCCGTCTGCGATCACAGAGTCCGTGTCCACCCGGATCGAGCGCGCCGATGCTTTCATCGCAGCGACCAGGGCAACCATCGTGCATAGGGGGAACCGCGCCTGCTATATTCCGTCCGCCGATCGCATCGAAATGCCGCCTTATGGGCAATTCATCGACACACCTACGGCGAGTGCCGCCGAAGGCTACTACGCGACAGTACTACACGAACTGGTTCACTGGACGTCGCCCTCGCATCGTTGCGACCGCGATCTTGGCAAGCGCTTTGGCGACCACGCCTATGCGCGCGAGGAACTGGTTGCAGAAATCGGTGCCGCGTTCCTCTGTGCCGATCTCTCCATCACGCTCGAGCCGCGACCCGACCACGCCGCCTACCTTGGCAACTGGCTGGCTGTGCTCAAATCAGATAAGCGCGCGATCTTTACTGCAGCTGCATTGGCCCAAAAGGCGGTCGATTGGCTCACCGGTATCCGGTGAGCTCCGTCAACGCGCCTAATTTATTCCCGACCTGACCATCGTCTGCGACGAATCGACGAGGACTCTGACCGCATAGGTCTCCGCGCTGCGCCCTGATGGCTTCCGGCGATCGCATACTACTCGAACCCGCGCAGTTATTTCTCTATACGCCAAGCCGTTTATTAAACGCTATAGCGTGTGGCGAGATAGTCGTCAGGATGGTTCATCCTGATGAATGGCGAAGCGGGAAATTCTATCGGCCAAAAGGGTTCTGGCCCGCAATCTGCGGCGGCTGAGACTCGAACGGGCGCTGTCGCAGGATGACCTCGCGACCGAGGCCGGTCTTCGGCAGGCGCTCATTAGCGCGATCGAGGTTGGAACCGCAAATCCCACGCTGGAATCGCTGGACCGGTTGGCATCTGCGCTTGGGATCGATCTAGCCGCCCTCTTTGATCGAACGGCGCGCTAACTGATCACTGCCTTGGCGGTACTGCCGGCTATGCGTGCCTCCGCCGTGCACCGGCTGGGCTACTGGAATTAATGGCGAAGCCTGACGGAGCGTCCGCTTTCAATCGGACCGGCCGCGTCTGATAGATGCCGCCCGCTTCATGAAGGCAAGCGTCTGAGCTTTCGACGTCGTCTCATCGCTCGGCGCAGTCCGAGACGCCGGCTTTACTGGTTGCGCGGTTCGCTGCTTTGCCTTTGACGCGCGCTGGCTTTTGGTTCGCGCTACCGAGTTCTGGTCGCCGACGTGGTTCGTCGGCTTGCTCGGAATAACGTGGGTACGCTCCGCTTGGCCCATTCGAGGGGAGGCCCGACCGGCCGCGCGAGTTTTGCTGGAGGCCGGGGAGGCCGGCGACGCGGCATCCAACCGCTTGCGCCAGACGGTTGACGAGAGCGTCCCGACCGGGATTGCGCGGCCGTCACTGCCGTAGGCGCCAGCTACAAACAGCAGCCGGGACATGTCGCCCCACGTTAGGCCGCGGGCTTCCACGGCCTCGAACCAGTCAAGATGGTCGCTAACAAGCCGGGCCAGCTTCTTTCGACCGCCGCCGGGAAGCATCATGTCCTCGGCAATCGCTTTGGCACCAGCCTCGATTTGCTTGTTCGACAGCACCTGGACGACCCCTGTTACATCATGATTCACATAGGGACTCACTTCGACTTCTGCAAATCTATGCAAAATAATGCATCAATCTTGAATGGAAATGCAGAAGAAAGAAGAAATTTGCATAACTCACACCTGTGCATCAATGGATGACACCCACATGGCAAGAACTATTTTGACGTTACAGCATTTGGTCGTTGCGGTCATCTGTCCGGCCTCATAGTGCGGATCATATGAGGCGCGGGCCTTAATGGCTGTCCGCTGATCTGGTCCCAATCATCGTTGACGGATTCGAAGTCCGTGCACAGGTTCGGGTTGTCCTGATCCTTGGTTTGTCGACCGGATTGGCCCCAATTTGCTCGTCGGTAAGGATCGGACCAAATCCGGGCATGTCACTCTCGTGTCCCGGTACGACCGCAGACATGCCGTATTTGGTGATGCCAAACAATTTTGCATCGGAATGATGCCAAGTGTGGCCTGTGGCGTCGTGAGGCGGCGCGGGCAATCGGCCGTTTTCCTTCGGTGTCTGCCAGTCCGGCTGTCCTTGTAGCGTTTCGCCGTGACAGGAGGCGCAATGCTCAACGTACAATTTCCGGCCAGCGCCGTGGTCTGCGCGATCCCGAACGAAAAGCCAAAAGGCCACCACAAGCAAGGGCGGTTAGCGCCGCCAACCCCGCAACACGGATCATGTCAGCGCCAAAACAAATATTTGATGAGGGCTGCGGTGGCGAGAATAAGCACTACGCCAAGCAACAGCCAAATGGCAGCCATGCCACATGCCTCTCACGCCATCATCACATGCGTCACCCTTCGTTAGAGTCGCACTCTTCGAAGGCGTAGTGAATTCGCTACGACGCTGACCGAAGACAGCGCCATCGCGGCGGCGGCTATAATTGGGGACAGGAGAATACCGAAAAACGGATAGAGCACTCCTGCCGCCACGGGCACGCCCAGCGCATTGTAGATGAAAGCGAAAAAAAGGTTCTGGCGAATATTGCGCATTACTACTTGAGAGAGCCGGCGTGCCCGAACAATGCCCGTTAGGTCTCCCTTGAGGAGCGTAACGCCGGCACTCTCCATGGCAACGTCCGTCCCGGTACCCATGGCTATGCCGACGTCTGACGCAGCGAGCGCAGGCGCATCGTTCACGCCGTCCCCCGCCATCGCCACCACCTTCCCCGCCGCCTTATAGCGCTGAATGACAGCGCTCTTCTGATGGGGAAGCACCTCGGCTTCCACATCGTCGATCCCCAACCGGCGAGCCACGGCCTTTGCGGTTGTCCAATTGTCGCCGGTTAACATGACTATGCGAATCCCCTCCGCCTTGAGGCCTCTGAGCGCCTCAGGCGTGCTCGATTTGACTGGATCGGCGATGGCGAGTGCTCCTGCCACGACGCCATCCACAGCCATGAAGATCGCCGTCGCGCCTTCTTTCCGAAGATCCTCCGCCTGAGCCGCGAGCGCTGCTACGTTCACGCCGAGCTCAGCAAGGAACTTGGCATTTCCAAGCGCGATGCTTTTACCCTCGACCTTGCCCAGCGCACCCTTGCCGGTTGGCGAGTCGAAATCCGTCACCTGTGCGGTCGAGATGCCCCGCTCTTCGGCAGCGCGAACGATGGCGACGGCTAGTGGATGTTCGCTCGCCCGCTCTACGCTTGCCGCAATCCGCAGCACCTCCGCCTCCGTGTAGTTCGGCGCCGGCACGATAGCTGTGACTGCGGGCTTGCCTTCCGTCAGAGTGCCTGTCTTGTCAACCACAAGGGTGTCGACCTTTTCCATGTGTTCTAGCGCTTCCGCGTTCTTGATCAGCACGCCTGATTGCGCTCCACGACCGACACCGACCATAATGGACATGGGGGTGGCAAGGCCGAGAGCACACGGACACGCAATGATGAGCACTGCAACCGCAGCGACCAATCCGTAGGAGAACTGCGGCGCGGGTCCCCAGATGGACCAAGCCGCGAATGCAAGCAGGGCAATCACGATCACGGCAGGCACGAACCATCCCGAGACTTTATCGGCCATGCGCTGGATCGGAGCACGGCTCCGTTGTGCCTGGGCGACGAGCTGCACGATCTGTGACAGCATCGTATCGCGCCCGACCTTTTTGGCTTCGATGATCAGTGCACCGGACTGATTCATCGTTCCGCCGATGACGTTGCCGCCGACTTCCTTCGTGACTGGCATGGACTCGCCGGTAACCATCGACTCGTCGACGGCGCTATGGCCTTCCAACACCACCCCGTCGACCGGCACCTTTTCGCCCGGGCGAACGCGCAGGCGATCGCCGACATGCACCTGATCGAGCTGCACCTCCTCTTCCAAACCGGCATTACTGATCCGGCGCGCGGTCTTAGGAGCGAGGTCGAGCAGCGCTCGGATCGCCCCCGAGGTTTGCTCCCGGGCCCGCAACTCGAGAACCTGCCCGAGCAGCACAAGCACCGTGATCACCGCGGCGGCTTCAAAATAGACTGCCACGGTGCCTTCTGCGCCGCGAAATGCTGGAGGGAAAATGTGGGGGGCAAACACCGCTACAACGCTGTAGAGCCACGCCATACCGACGCCGATGGCAATGAGCGTGAACATATTCAGATTGCGTGTGACAACCGATTGCCAACCGCGGACAAAGAAAGGCCAACCCGCCCACAACACCACCGGAGTGCCAAGGATAAGCTGCAGCCAGTTGGAAAAGGCTGGAGTGATGACACGGCGCAGATCAGGGAAGTGACCACCCATCTCGAGCGCGACAACGGGAATGGTGAGTGCAAGTCCGGTCCAGAATCTGCGCCTCATGTCGATCAGTTCGACATTAGGACCGGCTTCGGCGGTCACGATCTCAGGCTCGAGCGCCATCCCGCATATTGGGCAAACCCCGGGCCCTACTTGACGGATTTGCGGGTGCATTGGGCAGGTATAAATCGTACCTTCGGGTGCACCTTCCTTCGATCGTGTGTTGCCGGAAAGGTATCGCTGGGGATCGCCAACGAACTTTTTCTGGCAGCCGCTCGAACAGAAATGATATCGCTTGCCGTTGTGTTCCGCGCTGTGTTGAGACGTCCCGGGGTCGATGTACATCCCGCAGACGGGATCCGTTTCGGCGTCGCCTTGCTTGTGCGAACGCGGCTCGCGGTGCATGTGTTCCGTAGCGCCGGCCATGACTATCCTCCGTTCGAAAAAACTCAAGATTGTTCTCGACCTTCCAGCCGTCGCAAGGTCAAGAGCGTGTTGGATTTGCACTTAATGAACATAGATCGAGCAGCCGAGCGATCCGGCGTATCCGCAAAGATGATCCGTTACTATGAGTCCTTCGGTCTTATTCCGAAACCAAGCCGGCGAAGGAGCGGATGTCCGCCACGTTTCCAAAACGGGCTCACCAGCGAAGTAGCTTCTGGCCTAAAAGGGCGCCAGCGACCGTGCACAAGACGATCGTGCCTCCGTACCACACCGCAACAAAAGGCAAGGAATCATCGGTACAATGAAGCGCGTATGCTACTGCGCTGATCCCGCCAGCGACCAAGCCTGCGAGAGCTCCCGTTCTTGCCAGGTTCGTGGGGGCCGCCATTCGAACGGCCCACATGATCACTGCAAAAGGTACCACTGCGATAACGGGAATGGATAGCAGGCATTCGATCCAACGGTCTCCCATCAGCATATGGTCCCAATGGGAGGCGGGCGCAGAGATCAAACTTACACCGGCTAAAGCCATCACCGCTACGAAAGGGATCGTGGTGACAAATATCCACGAGCGCATCTCGCCGCCAGGCCGTGCGTGTTTGAGCAGATAGTGCGATCCGAGTAGAATCACCGCGACGCCAAAGCCGACCTTGAGAACCAAAAACCCGAAGGCGCTTGGGTTTCTCAAGTCACATCGGACGCCCAAAACAGCCAGGCCTGTGATCAACGCAAGGATTAAGCCGCCGACGATCGCAAGCTGAAGGTTTCGGCTTACCTTGCCGGTGTCGACGCGCTCGACATTCGTGCTGAGCACATCAATAAGTTCATCGGTTTTCATTTCGCTTTGTCCTGAGCGATGGCGGCACTTAATGCTTTAAGGCCGCGATGCACGTTTATCTTAACGGCCGACTCCGAGATTCCGCATCGAGCCGCGGCCTCGACCACGCTAAGACCTTCAATCTTCACGTAACGAATGGCCAACCGGACTTTTTCGGGCAGCTTCGCCAGCAACTTTGTCAGATCGAGACTGCTCTCCGTGGCCGCTCGATCGTCGGCCGCCATCACGTCCAACGCATCTTCGATCGGCACGTTCGCTTGCTTGGACCGACTATGACGAAGATGATCGATTAGTTTATACCGAGCGATAGCGTACACCCATGGCGTTAGAAGTTCAGCAGGATCATATGTGTCGCGCCGAGTGTGGATCGCCATCAAAGCTTCCTGAACCAGATCTTCGGCCTCTTCAGGGCCGCGGCCCGACCGGACGAGTTTGTTTCGATAGTACGCACGTAAGTGCCCGCTCAGCGCCGACAACAACGCGCGATGCGCCGCGGCGTCGCCGTTGAGGCCCGCGATCATCAAGGCCCGAAGTTCACGCTCCTTGGCATGCTCCGTGTTCATGAGTTCGTAGCTCGCTGGCTTCCGGTTACAGGGTGCGCCCTTTTTTTGGCCGCGGCGCTTGACTGCATCAACAAGTGCGGTGCAGGCGAAACCACGCCTGTGATCTGTAACCGATTTTCGTGCCGGACCGAACTCCTTCATTGAGACGCATTGAGCATCTCAAAAAAGGAGCCGGGTCATGAAATGGAAACTTACGCTTGCAGGGTCAATTATCCTCCTCGCTGCGTCGTTGGGACAAGCGGCAGCAGGTCCAACAATTACCGACAAGCGCTATTGGCCGAACGAAGTCGGGCCTTCTGCCTATCAGCAGGGCGGTCCCTACGCAGCCGCAAATCAAGTGCCGCCACGCAGAACCTCGCAACGAGCCCCTCGTGAAAAGAGCTGCACCTACCAGGGTGGTCCAAAAAGCAATCTGTGGACCTGCCGCTAGTTGCGGGCCGCAGTTCACGGATCCGTGAACCTGTAACCGCTCTTGCGGCACCGCCGAATTCACCGTTATGGCCCTGCCGGGAACCTTGGCAGTGGCAGGAGGACTGACATGACGACACTTCCGGTGCCCAGGCGTCCGGCGTTCAATGGAGCCGCGTGTTCCTCGACGTTCCGGCTGTGGTGGCAAAAGCCCATCGTCTGGGTCGGTCTCGCAGCGCTGATAGTCCTGGGCCTCGTGCTCAATTGGCACTGGCTCGTCGCGGCAGGTGCCCTGCCGATCCTGTTTGGCGTCTTGCCTTGTCTCGCGATGTGCGCGCTGCACCTTTGTTCCATGGGCAAGGGGAATAACTCGAGCCCGCCCTCGCAGCCCAACAGCCAGCCATAAACGCTTCAAAAAGAAGGAGAGTTCACATGAGAAAACTTCTTGCCGCCTCTCTCGTATTCGCCACGCTCGGCAGCGGAGTAACGTCCATGGCGCTGGCCCAAGACGCTCGACCGGCACAACCTGCGGCACCCGCCCAACCGGCGGCGCCTGGGGATCACGGAATGATGATGGGCGGCGACATGTCCGCGATGATGGGCCGCATGACCAAGATGATGGATGCCTGTGAAAAGATGATGCAGAGCACCGATCGCCAGGACCGAAAGGGACGACGATAGCCCGTCTGCAGCCGGTCTGCAGCCTTTTTGAATGCGGCTTGTAACCGGACCGCCGCCCTACACGAACTACCCTATTGTGAGAGCTCGGCTGCCTCGGCGGCCCGTAGATATCTTGAGGCTAGCCTGGCAATGATGAAATCCCACATAGTGTCGTTCTGCGCGACCGTTGCTCTGGCGACGGTCATATCCGCCCAGAATGTTTCCGCGTCGCCCCAAGACTATGAATTTCAACTCGTTCAAGACGCGCTGCCGCTGGCGCAGGACACAATTATTTCCGTGCGGCTGATGCACAAGCCGACCGGCAAGCCTGTGGGCGACGCTGTTATCTTCGCTACCCGACTGGATATGGCCCCGGATGGCATGCCGACCATGATGGCTGATCTAGAGGCGCTGCCATCGGAAGAGACCGGTATTTACCGATATCGGACTACCTTGGGAATGGAGGGAAGCTGGCGCCTTTCTCTCGCAGCGAAGGTCCAAGGAGAGAAGGATACCGTTCAAAGCCGCCTCGTTTTGAAGGCCAAGAACTGATGGATCAGATAACATCTCTCGATGCCTATGAAAGTGTTAAGAAACGGCACACGAGCGTGGGCAGATCGCCATTGAAACGCATCTTTTTGATTCTCTTTTTTGCCTTCCTGATGCTCGGTGTCCTGGCGGTCGGGTTTCGATTAGGACGTAGCGAAGGGGCTTTCCCCGGATGGGTGCCTTCGCAACTAACGGCTGTGCTCGGTGGGGGTCAAGCTGTCCGTGCCCCCGCCGGTTCCGTGATTTACTACCGCGATCCCGACGGAAAACCTTCCTACTCCGCGCAACCCAAGAAAACGGCGGATGGTCGCGAATTTGTGCCGGTTCTCGCCAGCGAGGACGTGACGTTCGATGATCCGCCGGCGACGCAAACGGCTGCCGCGACCGGGGAGAAGCGAATTCTCTATTACCGCAATCCAATGGGATTGCCGGACACATCACCCGTCCCGAAAAAAGATTCCATGGGGATGGACTATCTGCCCGTTTATGAGGGGGAGGAGCAGGACAGTTCCACTGTCAAGGTTTCCCCTGGGCGGCTGCAACGCACCGGAGTGCGCTCTGAACCGGTAGAACGGCGGGTCTTGACCCGAACTCTCCGAGTGCCCGGCACGATTCAACTCGATGAACGCCGCATCGCGGTTGTCGCCACTCGCTCGGATGCCTTCATCGATCGCGTGGAGAATGTCACCACTGGCGACATGGTGCGAACGGGTCAGCCACTTCTTCAGCTTTATTCGCCGGACATTGTTGCCGCCGGCGCACAGCTTGTGGCGGCCCCTGACTTCGAAGGGTCTCGTCGACGCCTCGAAAATCTCAATGTACCGGCCGACGTGATTGCCGAAATCGAGCGCACCAGAAAAGTACCTCTTTCGATTACGTGGTCTGCTCCAAGCAATGGCCTGGTTTTGGAGCGCGACGCCGTCCCCGGTATGAAAGCTCCCGCCGGTCAGGTGTTGTTTCGCATTGCAGATCACTCGGTGGTCTGGGCGCTGGCGGACGTCCCTGAGCGAGAACTCGCTCTGGTCGCAGAAGGACAATCAGCCGCTGTCCGGGTTCGTGGCTATCCCGATCGTGTGTTCACAGGAAAAGTCTCCCGTATCTATCCACGCATCAACACCGAAACACGCACGGCGCGTCTACGTGTCGAGCTCGCGAACCCTGACGGCCTCCTGCGACCGGACATGTATGCAGACATGGAGCTCACGACGGGTGGTGGCGCCGCAGTCTTAGCTGTGCCCGAGAGCGCGGTGATCGATAGTGGCACACGCCAAGTCGTTATCATCGACAAGGGGGAAGGACGGTTTGAGCCCCGGCCGGTGAAGGTCGGAATCCGCGGCAACGGATTTGCGGA
>Ga0214478_100831_pt1 | contig 17191 bp, 10 predicted proteins | sample M1_20Mar14CPVII9_2_FD_178001 | JGI IMG/M metagenome (GOLD analysis project Ga0214478, IMG submission 178001) | Marine eukaryotic communities from Monterey Bay, California, United States - M1_20Mar14CPVII9sort6BwellD7 | ecosystem: Environmental > Aquatic > Marine > Unclassified | place: USA...
TATAGTCTGTGGGGTATTTACATACCTCCAACTACCGCGATTAATACCGTCTGTATAGCATATTATCGTAGCCTATATTATTACTATATATCACTAACGGTTGTTGATTGTATGACAGCATATTGTTGTGTATAATTAGACCCACATCCACCTCATATTGACCATTGATAGATGGCAGTTGCTACTAATAAAAGATGATTAATTGTAGGCAAATTGCGCCGTTTCCACACCCTATCCTTTGCAACATTAATTATTATAGACCTATTGAGACGATATGTGATGGTATTGCAATGGTAGACACCCTCATCCGCGCTGCTGTGGCGGCAACATATCATGCTATTGTCGTAGAGATTGTTAGTGAGTGGCAAAAGCAAACTCACATCTCGAATCTGTCTATAAGGCCTCCGGTATCCTCTCAAAAATTGGGGAAATGCCAACTTATGTATTTCTTTTCGGCGTCAATATTGGAAAAATAAAAAAAGTGGCCGATATTCCTTTCCAGTACTCAGTGAAGGAATTATCGGCCACTTTTCCCAGTTTTTCTTTTACGGAGGCGAAAAGAAATACATACAGGTATAGAGTACCTCGAACTATACCCCCCAACTTGGACTATACCCCCCTCCTCCGAGTGAGCCTAGCTCTGAGAACTTATACCCCTGGGGGGTGTATAGTTCGAGGTACTCCACTGTAAGTTAAGCCATTTTACAGGACCCAGATGGGACTCACTTATCGAATATGTGGTTTCAAAATTTTTAAAGGATACCTGGCCTTTTTTTAAGACAATCACTTCAATCATTCCGCTTCGATTGAGGACCCAAATATTATGGATAAAGGTTGGATTCTTGCCAATCGCGTGACAGAAATTGTACAAGGGTTCAGTGACTGTGATGAAGATGAAAATTTGAGAGAAAATACAACCACAATCGTTACAGATAAAGCAGCACATGTCAACCCAATAAGATCAGGTCTGGCGCTAAAAGAGGCAAAACAACATAAAAGTTCACGACATAAGCATCAATCAATATTTGAAATACTAAATAGAAATTTTGCAGAAGTAGGCGATGGTGGCTGCAGGGAAATCGGATATAAGGATTTGAAATTGTGTTTTGTGTCTTTTGTGGTTGTCTTTGGTATTCGTTCTTCTAATGATGGTGACCAAAACGATGACATCAAATTGGAAAATTCGGAGAAAGTAGACCAGGTAATAGAAACCGAGCTGCAGAAAGTTCCCTTGCCAGTGGCATATGCACTATGGAATAAGGTTCTTGAGCAGTCACACAGTATAGGCGGGAAGAGGTTGTCACATGCTCATCTATCCTACATACGAAGCACACTTGTTCTGCTAGGAATGTTAGATTTGGCCACACTGAACAAATATCGAGACGACGAAGCAGCAAAGACCCAGAAAGTGTATTCAAGAAATGGCCATTCATCAATGTTCGATTTCGACAGATCAATTGAGTGCCTTGTTGTCCATGATAGTATTCACAATCAATATGGAGAGTATTTAGCATATTACAAGCACGGGATCTACTCTAGCAAGATTGAACAATGGAACGAAGCTGTTATGAAAGAATCACAACTAATTGGTTCAAACCATTACACACTACGCATGCTTCCACTAAACACCATGAGAGCAAATCACATCGAAGAAACATTCCAGCTACTGAACGATCTTACTTTTGTCCGACGGAGAATACATGTATTGGGAGCATCAGGAGCTGCAAAGTCTCACGTAGACGATATACATGAATTACTCATTTTAATTGATAAGGTAGGGGTAGTTGCTGGGCCCATCGACGAAAGGGAGGCGGTGCTCGGGGCATATAGGCAAATGTTGAAATACTGCATCCATGAAGTAAAAGAGATAACGAAGTGTAACGAGGATGACAATGGGAACGTACGATTAGGAAAGGCTGCCATGTATAAAACCGCTGATTTTGGCAACGCATTGCATTTACTAGGTGTCTCGCTAGGGAGATATGGTTTCTTTGAAGAAGAGATGGAATACTACAAAGAAGCTCTTCGACTGAAAACACTGGCTGTTAACGGAGACATTGAAAGTTCAGTATCCGTTTCAGATACACTTCACAGCATGGGGTTTTCGCTTGATAACGCTGGGGAGAATAAAAAAGCCTTAGTCTGTTACAATCAGGCTTTAAAAATCCGTTACAAATGCTTAGATGATGATGATTTGCGGATTGCAGAAACACAGCACAACAAGGTAAATTATTTCCTTTTGTTTTTATTTATTTCATCATTTGCTAGTCTAGTTGCGCTAAAAACATCCTTGTGAAAGGGAGCTCTACTGTGCGAAGAAGACATGGCAGAAAAAGCGATGGAATGTTTGGAAGAAGCACTCCGCATACGAGAGATCCACTATGGGGAGGAACATGAAAGTTGTGCTGATACAATGCAATGGATAGGCAATTTATTGCGAAAGTATGGAAACTCTTCGGATGCCCTTGACTACTTCAAATTTGCATTGAGTATAAAGCAAAAACGCCTGAGTAGCAACGACATTGACGTAGCTAACACACTCTTTAATACTGCTGTCTTGCTGGATGATATTGAAAAGTACGGATTGAGTTTAGTAGCATACAAAGAGGCCTTGAGAATACGGAAGCTTGTGCTGGGCGAGATAAACCAGGAGGTTGCAGACACTTTATTTTGCATGGGAAATGTTGCATCAGTTCTAGAGTGTCATTTTGAAGCTCTTGGGTACTACAATGAGTCAATTGAAATACAAGAAGCGTTGTTGTTGCAAGCTGATGATTCACTCTCGAAGGACCTTGATGACACACCACTCTTCGTAACATGCACTACTTTGCCTTTCCCTGTTGCACTTTTACATTTTGAGTGTCTCAATCAATCTATTGAGGTGTCTTTGCCTTTGACAAAGTTTATCATGGGGACTAATCATCCTTATGTTTGTGATATACTTACTAAAATGGGAGGGGTTTATATGAAGTTGCATGACTGGGACAATGCAATAGGAAGCTTTCAAGGGTAGGAAAATCTTTTCATTATCATATGCTAGAATTGTTGTATTTGTCTCACATTCATGTTATTTTTTTAGAGCATTGAGAGTCAAGAGGTCCATTGTAGAGGATGATTTTGAAGTTGCGTCATTACTCCACAAAAAGGGAGCAGCTTATTTGTACAAGAAGGATTACGTTAGAGCGAAGACAACTTTTGGCTCGGCGATGCAAATCACAAGGAAGATTTCAGGGGCAAAATCAATTCTTGCTGCATCTCATGTATATTATCTTGGAGTCGTGTATTATTACTTGAATGATTTTGCCTCCGCAAAATGTTTGTTTCAACAGTGCACCCGTATCCATGTGGAACTCGCCAAGAAGAATAACGCCTCTCTTTTGTTTGGGTCACTTACATGGATCGGAAGAGTATATGAAAAGATTAATGAGCCTCAAAAAGCTCTTGAACGATACCTCTATGCCCTACAAGTCTATAAGAAGAAGAAGAAGAAGAATTCTGCCACCACTGATTATAAATTTGTTGCGACCCTTTTGAACGCGATGGGTAAAGTATACGAACACGCCGAATTCAATCTTCCTGAAATGTCTTTGAAATGTAAGTTTGGTATTTCAGCGAGGTCAACTTTGTGGTAATGATCCTCTTCATTTCCTCACATCATCCCACCTCTTTTGAAAGGTTACACCGAAGAAAGTAATTTGATACATTCTAAGTTCGATTTTGAGGCGAACACAAACGAGCTTTTGGCCAATTCTCATTTTGACTGCGGAATGCTCTATAAGGAAAGGGGTGAAACGGACAAATCTATAGAACATTTGGAGAAAGCGCTTGAATTGACAAACCGATGCAATTGTGAGAAAAATATGTGGATAGCCACAATACTGGACAATTTGGGCAAGCTATATACCTCTAAAACCGAGTTCTCTGTTTCCAAAATTCATTATTCATCGGCCTACAATGTCTATGAGAATACAATAGGAAGAGATGATTGGATAACATCTGATTGTGCTTTCAGACTCGGCAAGGTCCTTGACGAGCTGCAATCTACTCTAGCATTAGATTTTTTCCACGAATCTATGAGGGCTCACAGGCTGAATATAACTGAAGAAGACGAAAGAGTATCAGAAACATTGTTTTGCTGTGGTAGATATCATTGGAAGAGCGAAACTCACAACCTTGCGATCGAATGCTTTGAAAGGGCATTAGGCATAAGGAAGCGCTTACTTGGTGATTGTTCAGATGTGGCAGACACATCTTATTATCTTGGGAAAACACACCAAGAGATATTTCAGGATGAAAAAGCTTTGATATTTTATTGTGACGCGGTTAGAATCAAGAAGAAAGTCAGCCACGATGAATCTCTATGCAAAGTCTTGATGGAGACGGCACAATGCGCGAAATCATGCTCGCATTTTCAGCTTGCGTTAGACTGCTATCATGAATGCCTACAAGCAAAGAAGTCAACCTACAAGGAAGCCGACACAGCTCACATTTTACAACAAATGGGTTTAATACAAATGAATCACTTGGAGAACTATGTTGGCGCAGTAAAGCTCTTGCTTGATGCCTTACAGGTTAGAAGAAGCGCGAAGGGTGAAGAAAGTAGAGTAAATGAAAGAATTGCTGATTTAGTATTATTGGTTGCTGAGGCTTACACATTGGCAGAGGAATACGAGAAATCTCTCGATTTTTATGACCAGCATATTCAATTGCTTGAAGAATCAGGCAACCAAAAGGTCCTTGCTGATTCCTTTTATGCAATGGGCAACATATTTTTGTCCGTGGATAAACCTGATTATGATTCGGCTATCGAAAAGTTGACATTTTGTCTAGCTATTCGAAAAGAAATGTTTGGACTAGAAGACGAACAAGTAGCAAATGTGCTGTGCAAGTTAGGATCAGTTTATGAAAAGTCTGGTCCCAAATATTATGACAAGGCTGTTGAATTTCTAACAGAGGCTTTACGGGCATTCAAAACGAAGCGGAATAAATCTGGTGCAGTCAAGGCTTATCACATATTGGGGAGGCTGAAAGCTACAAAAATTGATTCTGCAACTGATCGCAAAGCTGCAATTGACTGTTACGAAGAGGCTCTTAAGATACGTCGACAAATCGTGTCTTTGGATGATTTTGAACTGGCGCTCATTCTACATGAATATGCAGATTTGCTATGCATGAATAATGAGTATAAAACTGCTTTGCCTTTCTTTGAAGAGTCTTTTCGTATCCAAAAATTAAATAACGGATTGAAGGATGAGCATGTTGCTAAGACTTTGCTCAGAATTGCAGAGGTCTACGTTCAACTGGGAAACTATGACTCCTCTCTGGTCCCAATTGAGCAGATATTACTCATTGGAAGGTCTCTTGGCTACACTGTTCATCTTGGCTCATGCCATTATTTACGAGGGCAAACTTATTTTGCTCGAAGAGAATTCAAAGAGGCAATCGGTTCCTACCTAGAGTGTTTGGGCACTAAGCAAAAGGAGTTTGGACGTGATAGCTTAGAATGTGCCACTGTTTACAACGATTTGGGAGAAGCTTATGGAAAAATTGAGGACTATGACAATGCATTGGAGGCGCTAGTGCAAGCTTTAAAAGTCAGAAAGACTGAGTTGGGAAATAACGCTGTCGACTACGGCCACTCGGTCTTCAGTCTAGCCAGTGAGTTTGTTCATAAGTTTGTCATTACATTATAATATATGCATATATATCATTGATATTATTGCTCGTTGATACAAACTAATGATAATTCCTTTCATAAAATAGAAATACACAGTATGATGCAGAAATGTGACCGGGCCCTGGCTTGTTTAAACGAGGCAGAACGAGTATACACGATCTTCAAAGACGGGAGTGACAAACTAGTGGAGGTCGTTGAATTAAAAGGTGATATTCTCTACCAAAAGGAAGATTACGACACTGCAGCTTATGCGTTCGAGAAATGCATTGAATTATTGGTTTCTGGGGAGAGTGGAGAAGAAGATATTAGTTGTCGTGGATTGCAATATTTGAACACTGAACGAGCGGCAAAGGTGACATACAAACTTGGTCGTGCCTTTGCTAAGCTTGGGGACTACGAGAAAGCTTTCGATTCCTATTGCAAAGCCATCAAGATATTTGGTTTTGAGTTGGGAAAAGATAATTTGAATGTTGGCCAAGTTATGTATGATGTTGGCCTCCTGATCATCGCGGATAAAGGTGAGGATGCCAACAAGAACGCAGTAGATTGTTTCAATGAAATCGTTCGCATTTATGACATCTATGGGAGAAAAAGAGACTCAAAAGTAGCAGATGCTCTTATCCAAAAAAGTTCTCTTTTAGGTGATTCTTTCGACTATGACCAAGCTACTTCTCTTTTGGATGAAGCCATTGAAATATACAAGGAGTCAATCGTTGATTCAGCTGAAATTGGCAAAACATTGATGTTGTATGGAAAACTGTATGATGCACAGAACAAGAATGATGAATCCACGAATGCACATCTGGAGGCCTTGAGAATTTTTCAGACATCTTCTGAAGGAGGGGATATGTATGTTCCTCTTGCATTGTCAAACATAGGCAACATTAATGCAAGGAATATAGAATACACCCATGCTGCTAAAAAATGTGAACTTGCTCTGAGAATAAGAATCAAATCTTGTGAACAGGAGAAGGATGTTGCCGATTCTCTCTGCAATATTGGTAACATTTTGAATAACTTGCAGAAAAAAGAAGAAGCATATCAATATTACCAACAGGGTCTAAAGCTCTATATCAATCTTCTCGGAAATGCAGACACCTCCGTTGCAAATAGCTATAAAACACTTGGAGTGATTGATTGGAATAGGAAAAACATTGGTCGCGCATTTGACTTATTTCAAAGTGCGTTACATGAGAAAAATTCTGTGGGAATGCTTGCATCTCTTTATGAAAGTATAGGTGATTGTTACTATGGAGAGAGAAAGCTTGGCCACGCACTCGAGAACTTTGCCAATTGCATAAGAATGTTTACGACGAAGATGGGCGATGATTGTATTCTTTTGTCAGCGCCATATGTTTGCGTTGGTTTAATATACCAAATGGAAAATAAGTATGAAAAGGCAATTCATTTCCACTCAAAGTCACTCCATATCAGCCAAAGCCATAGTGGAAAAGGATCTAAGGAAAGTGCATCTTCTAATTTTCAGATTGCCGAGGTTCTCCTCGCTTCTCATCAATACGACGAATGCATAACTCGTCTTGAGAATCATCTCAAATTCTTTTGTGATAGGTCTCTTAAAAACAGAGTTGCGGCGAGAGTGTGCCATCGATTAGGAATAGCACAGAGCAGACTTGGAGAATTTGAGCTATCTATAACTTCGCTGAATTATGCTTTGAACATGCGCATCAAATTGTTCGGAAAGAACAATTTCCGTGTGGCTGCAACCATGTTTGACTTAGGAAAAGTCATGGAAAATTGTGGTGATCCTGAAGAGGTAAAAAAAGTCTATTAATGTGTTCTAACCCTAATGTACGATGCTGTAAGTGTATGTTTAACCTATCTGTCCAACACTCACATGCAGGCGATATCTATTTATGATCAAGCGATATCAATTTATAACCAAGCTCCTGATGGTAACTTTCACGCCATTGCAGGCGCCTATGCACGCCTCGGTGCCATATTTGGGGGGCAGAGTAACAATAACGCCTCGCTACATTCATGGAAAAAAGCTCTGAAGATTTACAGTAAACATTTGGGAAGAGAATCCTCCGCTGTCGGAGAAATCTTATACCACATTGGCAGGGTCTATGATCGACAAGCCATTTTTGACAAGTCTATTCGTTGTTTATCAGAGGCGACCAATCTACTACGTTCCAAATGCAAAGATAATGAAATGGTGGGGCTAGCACTGGGTTGTATTGGTAAATACTATGCAAGGACAAAACAGTTTGCGAAAGCAGTTGAAGTAAGCTTTGAGGCTGTGAAGCTGCTCAAGAAGTTTTCCGAAGCTGTAGTTACAGCAGAGGCCATTGTAGATGTGGGAACTATACTGAAAGGTTGGGGGAGGACAAAATATGCAATGCATTTTTTTATAGAAGCATTCCAAACATATGAGGAGATTCTTGGACCTAATTCCGTAGAGGTAGCCTCATCTAGGTATAATATAGGTCATCTTCAGAAACAGATCGGCGAATCTAAGTCGGCTCTCATTTACTTCACCGAATCACTTCGAGTCTATCATTTGATTGAAGGGGAGAGAAGTCTCAATATAGCAAACAATTTGTTCCAAATAGGGTGTATTTACAATGATTTAGGGGAAAAGGGAAAAAGTCAAGAAATATTTGGAAAGTGTCTTGGCATAAGGGCAAGCATTCTTGGAGATGAACATCTAGAAGTTCTTGCTGCAAGGCGCTGTTTCAATGCGAAGAGAATCTGACATGACGATCGTCTGACTAAATTTGTCCGCTCCTTTTACATTTAGAGAGAAGAAAGCTCTACTCAAAATCTTTTTGAGAAAGTTTCCACCGGTAAGCACAATAAAATTTTGAAAAATCTCATTCCTTTTTTACCCACACAACTCACAAACAGACTACGATGCAAAAGTAAGTGCAACAGCATCACCACCAGCAAAACGCACCAACTCTTTCTTGTCAACATAATTCTTCAAGTCGTCAACAGAATCCAAAACAATCAAATGGGAAAGATGACGAAGACACTTTCCATTCTCATGCACAACCAATACCTTAGCAAGCCTCTCAGGGTAATGGTAAGGTATTAGTTCATTCAGGATTTTCATAAGTATAGAGTTTGAGTGAAAGTGAAAGTTCTCCCATGGATCAATCCTCTTATCACATCCGTCATGTGGAGAATAAACATGGTTAGCAATCTGTCTCTGAGCATATTCAGTTGGAAAATAGAGTAGTGCAATAACAGTTATCTTCACTGCATTGCGACATTTTTCGCTCATATACAAATATGTTTCAAGTTGGCGAAGCAAAGAAAGAACGCTTCCATATGGATCGCATCTCCAAGGCCCCAGCATTGTGTTTCGGAAGTAAAAAATTGGATTATTTTTTTTGTCATGGCCTTGATGAAAAAACTGACCTGAGTCTATTTCACCTCTGCACTGCCTTGAGTCAATTGGAAACATGATGCCTCGCCAAGCAGCAGACTCAACTACTCTCACTATTGTTGCTATGATATCATGTCTACACCCAGCTAGATGATGTTCAATATCACACATAGTAAGTCTTTTCTGGATTTGCCCCATGGCATAAATTATACTCAAGTTGTCTTGATTGTGTTCCCCTCTCACCAAATTTCTTTTCATGGAAGGTATAGCCAAGCCACTTAAAATGGTGTAAATGAGATTCACTCCGTTGCAATCTGTATAATCTCCTGTTGGGGTTGTATTTGCATAGATTTTACATATTTCAGTGGCCTCTTTGCCTTTGAAGACAGGGATGCATTTTAGGTCAACATCAACCATCACTGATGCAATTATATGGCCAGACAAAACATCTTTCAACACATACGAAATGTTAACGAAACTAGTTTTCTGAATGAATTCTCTCACGACCCTGATGAGCCCCCGACCAATTCTTGCTAGAAATATCCTTGGCTGTGAATCAATGGCAATGTAGTTTATAGATCCATTTTTTCTTTGACTTTTACCATAATGTCTAGTTGCAATAGTGCTTGATAGAAACACTTGTTAAAAGAGATGAAAAAGAAAAGTTGACATTAGACACTACATAATAGATACAGCTATTAAACGTACTCTCAGATTTACATACCACAACTTGAATCCACCTTTTGTCCTTCACTAGAGTTAGCAAGAAAAAATCCTGTCAATACATGGCATAACGCCCCCCTTATGGCACGAAAAAACATCGGCATAGACAATTCATCGCCAAGCACTAGCTGTAGTGAAACCTCTGACCTCCCATCATGTTCCTCTGCAGAACAACAGCGGTTAAAATTGTTCATCTGATGGATGACAGAAGACGTAATTTGTTGAGGTGAGGTAAAAAAAGGGAAAGGGTTATTCACTAAAGATAAAAAGGACCCACAATATTATCGAAAGCTTTATCCACACCGACAGGGAAAGATCTCACGTGGATGAAAAGTATGGTAATGTTTATTTGTCTATTGAAGTGAGAAAAAAAGAGAAAATGGGAGAATGGATACTTATGCACAAGTGCTTGCAAGCTTGTGAAAACCATGGGATTTGATTTTGTAAATAAACATTGGCGTTTGTCGGCACCCTTCTTTATGGGCGGTTGAAAGGCAAACCACCCAACGCATGACTGAAAATTGTGAATCATAATATAAAATAAACCAACTTAGAAAGTTTCTCGGAGCATGATTCATACTTACATAACCTTGATAACCATTTTTATGAGGCCCTCCTCTGCTTGAGCGCTTATTGACAAATTCACTAATTGGACTTCGATAATGTTTGAAATCTTGTAGAAGCTTATCTTGTAAAATATTTCTTGTCCAAGTAAATAACCTGACATATAACGCAGCCCTGCGCACCAGTCGCTTTAGAGAAGAAACAAAATGCATGTGTTGATAGTGACATTCTATTCCCTTGGTCGAGAATTGAAGATCAGGATCAAGTTTTGCACATAGCGCTGAGTAAGGGGCAGAGAGTGACAGCTTTTTTGGGAGAGGGGGTGAAAAAAGAGAGATGAAGTCCACCAGACCTAAAAACATGCTTGAAGACGGGGCCGCTAATTTCATTTTGGTACTCGTGCTATTTGATTTTTTCCAGAGGTAAAACTGGTGCAAACCTTCACGTAAAATTGGGATTTCTTTGAAGCATTCCCATGCATCGTCTAATTCCACTCCACAAGAAGCAAAAGCAGTTTGTGTCTTGTGGGCTGCTGCGAGGCCTACTGCTTCAAGAGTCTCATATAGGTGAGAAATTTCCCTTCCAGCCATACAGAGTAAGACGAAAGTCCTTTGAAATTCAGCAGCCTCCCTAGGAGTTATAAATATGTATTCATCCCGGCGTGGAGCAGCATCATGATTGTCTCCCGTATGTAGCTTATTGTCTTGGTATTTCCCTCCCCATTCACTGCTATGTAAACATATGCCAGTAGGGCAAGCTCTTAAACGTGATATCACTTCAACGACCCCGCCATGTCTTGGGGGTACTGCTGCAACTGATTCCAAATCATGCAAAATGTAACGAACAGTTGGATTGGTGTCGAAGTTCCCAGTGTTCCATCTGACAGTGTCACTTCTACATATTTTCACACCAACACTGTCATCCACTTTTCTTGTTGTGCTAATGTTTATACCTTCGCCGCCCCCAATGTTCCCTGATAAACAACGCTCCGAAAATAACAGTAATCTTAATTCTGTCGAAGAGTTCTGTTGCTTCGTCTCCTTTTGATGTTGGAAATTCGGTTTTGGGGCATATACCTCTACCGTCATTTTTTGCAAATTAATCACCAACAAACGTCTTGATCCAATTGGGACAAAGGTTCGAACATTCCCTGTCCGAACAAAGTTTATGGCACCATACATATCAACCTTTGGTATCTCTTTATCAAATGTTGGAGGTGCAAAAACATGGAAGGTGAGAGTGGCTCCCTTTGGACCCTCATGTGATAAATGCATTGGATCGCCACCATTTTTCTCCTCGTCTATTGGAGGTATGAGGAATACCGCTTTTGATTTGCTTCCTCTAGCTTTATTGTGACATAATTTGGGTTGGTGGTTGTGTAGCTCAAGGCAAAAAGATAAAAAGAATTTTAGCACAGATTGTAGTGCAATGAATGATGTGCCGCTAACTATTGCATGATGAACAAATGAATACATTAATGTTTTTTCAATATTTATTATGGTATGCATATGTACCAGCTTTTTTTATTTTGTTTTGATAGCTAACGTACCTAAAAAAGCCAATTTTTTTTTAATGTTAACCGTTAACCATGTCTCAAACTAAAGAGCAAAAATCAGAGAACTCTCTCTTAAATGGAGGTGATGCCATGTTGGAGCTTGACGATGAAACTTTGGACTCCGGTGCAGTGGGGTAAGTGCTTTAGCTTGATTTTTCTTTACCCATCATTATTACTCAATTTTTGATAGCTTCACAGCATCCCAACTTTTCATCAAGAATCCAGCATGTGTTGCATACACTTATGACGATATTATCATGATGCCTGGTCATATCAGCTTCGGCTTGGAAGATGTTGATATTTCTACGAAATTGACTAAGAAAATATCCCTCAAAGTACCATTCGTTTCAAGTCCCATGGATACAGTAACAGAGCATAAAATGGCAATTTCTATGGCTCTTCAGGGCGGCATTGGAATTATTCATTCCAACTTCACAATCGAAGATCAGTCAGCAGAAGTTCGCAAAGTGAAGAGATATAAGAATGGATTTATTACAGATCCTATTTGTCTATCCCCTGACAGCACTGTTGGGGATGTGATGGCATTGAAGGAGAGACATGGGTACTCTGGAATACCCATTACTGATAGTGGAGAGATGGGTGGGAAATTGATGGGTATTGTTTCGAACAGAGATATTACATTCGTCGATGATCGTTCAATGAAATTGAGAGAGATAATGACTCCACGTGAGAAGCTGTCTGTGGCTAAGCAAGGCGTTGAGCTTACAGAAGCCAATGAAATTCTTAAGGAAACTAAGAAGGGCAAACTTCCTGTGATTAATGATGAGGACGAACTAGTTGCATTGATTGCACGAACTGATTTGCTGAAGAATATCGAGTTCTCTAACGCAAGCAAAGATGCCGTTACTAAGCAATTGTTGGTGGGGGCTGCAATTGGAACGCGCCCTGAGGATCGTGAACGGGCAAAATCTTTGCTTGAGGCAGGAGTGGATGTCATTGTAGTCGACTCGTCACAAGGAGACTCGGTTTATCAAATTGAAATTGTGAAGCATCTCAAGTTGGGTAACCCAAAACTGCAAGTGATTGCTGGAAATGTGGTGACTCCATCTCAGGCGATGCATTTAATCCAAGCAGGTGCTGATGGACTTCGGGTCGGCATGGGCATTGGATCTATTTGCACAACACAGGAAGTTTGCGCTGTAGGCCGTGCTCAAGCATCGGCTGTATTCCATGTCGCCAAATATGCACGAAAGTTCGGAGTTCCAATTTTGGCGGATGGAGGGATTAAATCAACGGGTCATATTACTAAGGCTCTGGCTCTTGGTGCTTCTTGTGTGATGATGGGAAGCATGCTCGCTGGGACTGATGAAGCCCCTGGGGAGTATTTCTACCAGGATGGAGTTCGACTCAAGCGCTATCGAGGTATGGGAAGTATCGAAGCAATGTCCAAAGGTAGCGAGAAACGTTATGTTTGGGAAAACAGTTCCGCGCACTCTGTTAAGGTAGCTCAAGGTGTATCTGGCGCAGTCCAAGACAAAGGTACTCTGCTAAGATACATACCTTATTTGGTTCAGGGTGTAAGGCACGGGATGCAAGATGCTGGCCTAAAGAGTCTTAATCAAACTTGGGATAAACTTTACAATGAAAAGTTAAGGTTTGAGATTCGTAGTCCGGCAGCTCAAAAAGAAGGAGGGGTTCATGGCTTACACAGCTACCAAAAACGTCTTTTCTAAGTTTTAAATTTAGAACTTATATCAACTTATGGGTTTGCGAAATTCTGCTCTTCCTGCAAAGAAGTTCCTCCAATTCCTCCCCCTGGACAACTGTATTAAAGGGCATTTTTTTGGTAGTTGTTGTTATAGCCAAAACTTTTATCTTTTCTCTTGAAAAGAAGAGGAAAAGGAGGAAGAGAAAGAGAGGGAAGAAGAGAGGGAAGAAGGAGGGGGGAGATTGGTATATGTTTATAAGATCCTATGACTCTCAAACTCTTTGCATCATATCGGAGATTTGCTAGGATCTGCGTCGTTTCAAACACACGGATTCATTGTAGTAAGTCATTGGTTAAGCATGTGCTGGTTTAATAACTTTGATCAGGAGCTGCCAAAGCTGTGATACTGCAAAGAATACCGAACATATGTGTGGTGGTGTTTATGAAGCAACAACGACGCAAGTTATTGTCATAATTCATATCTTAATAATGTTTTTTATTGGCATACTAGTGGTTGGTTGTTTTATATGCATACACACAGAAAACTCATACCATATCTGCATTACATATTATGTATGCACATTATATGCAACCATTGCCCGCACAGCTGATGATACTAGCCACTATTTTTATTGTTGCCCATTCGTACTTATACCGATACAAACACACTGTTATGATGCAGTAAGTGCATATGTTGTGATACAACTCTTGGCAAATGAATTCTTGTAGAAATTGCAACAAAACCGGCGATCTATCCATTTCTCTCGATATCTACCCCCAACACATACTACTACTATTGATATAGTGTTTAATAGCTCTTTAACCTTTGCTGTTCGTCGCATTATTGTATGCATGTCGTCCGTTTTGTATCAAAGGTGTATTAAATGAACTCTCAAACAATAACATGATGTTGTTTTTATTGTGTACAATACCTATATGGGTACCAAGGTATGTTGATTCATCGTTACACATCACAACCGCTAAAATCAAATCGTTGATGTGCACATCATATATGTAGCGCTATTATTGACGAGTATATCCCACCCACACTGCGCAATTTTACTGTTCCGCAAAGGTGTCGCCAAAAAGTTACTCAGATTTGTACAATCTGCTTTATAAAATTTCCAAGGTAATAACATACCTATTTTTCTCTAAATTACCTTAATGAGATAGTGGAGAAAAAGTAGTAGGTTTAGCAGGTGGTAAGTGGGGTACTTGTTATCGACCATAACTCATTAAATATAATATATACGACAATTCTCTCATGACAACATTTGCTCTATATCACTTAAACTAGGACAATCTGAAGTTGGCATATGATAAGATTGACTTTTCATTTTTTGACCTTAGTAGCCTGACATCAAAATCTCATAACTGCAATACTGTGTCCCACGTTCAATTCGGCTCCAAAAGGTTGCAATATTCGAATTCTACGTGCAATTTTAGGTAGGATAGGGTGTTGTAACCTTTGATATGGTAAATATTTAATGGATCTATTGCAAAAGTTAAGTGCTGCATAAACCACCTACATTTTTGCAATTATGAGACTTCTAGGCTATATATTGGCTCCTGTGCTCAATTTGGTGGAATGATACCACCATCATTGGATTCAGCATGGAATTCTGGTTCAGTTAGGTACTGTCCTATATTCTACTCGACAATATTGGCCGCTAGTAGCCGTTCGATGGCCGAAATTGTCCTAATCTGAGTAACAATTTTGGGGATACCATTGCGGAACAGGCTGTCTTACAGAGTGCCATTTTTTTATCATGACAATTTGTCATGATCAAGAATAAACTTTTAACCGTTAGCGACTGATAAGATATTGTGACGTGGAATACTTTGCTCGCCGATCGAGGATACGGTATCCATTGCAATTTTTCACATCATCGACCTCTCATATTGACGCCGCCGATCGACTATGATGCGGCTACTAGATATGGGCGTCCATTGCACCATCGGATTGGCCGTTGAGAGTAGTATAAGTGGAGTATCGGCGGCGCCTTCTAAGATGGTTTTTCATGTTATTGCAATAGATTGGAAATTGGTATCCTCTTATCATGACAATTTGTCATGATATGACCAAAGCATGGTTTCTACGTAGAAGCTAGCATATCGTGACAAATTGTCATGATTAGAAAAATGGTTGGGATATGTATCATTAGTGAAAATGGAAGTCAAATAAGTTGAATATAATTATCAAAAATCGACAGCAGTGACGAGAGAGTACAAATCCGCTCATCTACTTCATACGATTTTTGTAGACAATAGCATAGTATCGATATAATACTACCTCGAACGATGCACCAACTTCGGAGTAGTATTGTGATACACAACTACGATAGATGGTATATAACAACTTCCACCAAAATATCTTTAATACTCTAAATGGAGGTAGATATGCCCTCTAACACGTATATTTACATACATAGTATTGGAGCAAAGAAGAGCGTCCTTCATGTTGTGTTTTGCTTATGTGATGGACTGCTGAAGGGAATCAAGATTGCCGTTTAGGGTGACCAATTTGGGTACAAAGAGCATGAAAGAGGATTCAAAACCTCTAGGGTAGTCGACTATTGCGTGTCTGATCAGACGAGCAATAGTCATCAGACGAGCAATAGTCGACTATTGCTCTAATAACTACACGAGGAATGCATTAAGGCATTAAAGAGCTATCCTAGTCTTGGGGAATCATCCTTCTCATACATCACCAAAGACCTGTTGAATCGCTAAAAGAAAGAATGAATTGTGGATGCCCGGCCCTTCCCAATTTACTTTGCTCTTTTTTTGTGGAGCTCTTTTTTGTAACTACGATTTTTCCGTATTTTTTGAAACTATCGTAATGTTTCTAGTACTACTGAAACAAAAGTCAATTTTCACTCTTAAGATGAAAACTTCAAAGCACTCCGGTTCAAACCGCCTAATTCCTTCAAACCGCCTAATTCCTGGATCGGCTGTCTCCGGTATCCCTCCTCTCACACTCTCAGCTTAGAAAATAGATGAAAATGATGTCTTGAATATTGCTTGTCAGAGTACTTCAAATACTCGGCCAATATGGATCTGGGTATGTTCATATTGCATATATAGTTAGCCAATGATATGAACTAGTGACCTATGGTGTTATACAAAATTACTTACTTACTTATTTTGTATGCAATGGTGCACTGGTTGGACAAACTTGGTTCTCAAGTAGGGCCTATCAAAATTGCAACTCTGAACTACTCCTGCTGTTTTATGTCTCGATCATGTTGTATAGACAATTCTGGTTGTCGAATAATCGATTAAAGACCATTTAATATATGGTTAATTGTTGGTTAAAAGTGTATTTGTTGGTTTACGGCAATTATCTACGTTAAATCAACGTACCAATTGTAAGTTACTACTTTTGTCATATATTATTGCAATATTTATTTGATGGCCAATCTAACGTGTATAACCATATCTTATATACCAAAATCACTCAGGCTACATCCGAATACATATAAGAGTATGGGAGATACGTGGGGTCGGTGTTTGAAATGTAGAATAGCACGTATTGTGCAATTAATTTAGGGGATTGGGAAAGATGAGGAATTATATTGATTGAAATGCTAGGGAAGGGATATTATTGGGTGGTTTAAACGCTTAGGGGGGGGGGGGGGAGGGGGTTAA
>Ga0214478_100832_pt1 | contig 17177 bp, 10 predicted proteins | sample M1_20Mar14CPVII9_2_FD_178001 | JGI IMG/M metagenome (GOLD analysis project Ga0214478, IMG submission 178001) | Marine eukaryotic communities from Monterey Bay, California, United States - M1_20Mar14CPVII9sort6BwellD7 | ecosystem: Environmental > Aquatic > Marine > Unclassified | place: USA...
TGAGTGGTGAGGAAGATGATGATATAGAAGATGATGATCAATCCAACACACATGATGAGGGTCATGAGCGTGGATATGTAGAATGCTCAATTGATCAATCACCAAAGCCTGGTCGATTACGAAGACGATCAAAGAAACACAAGTATTATGCACCTCGAGTGTTGTGTTTATTATCAACTTGGCCATATTTGAGTGCCTTTCGAACATACCTTACTCAGTTATATAGATTGGCAACGACGACAAATTTGATGAGTGCACCCTTGGAGAGATATGTACTTAATATATGTTCAGAGGTGCCTGCGCCGCCGCCAGGAAGCTTTGAAGTGAAGCTGTCTATACTCGATTCCAATATAAGGTTTTGGGCACCGCCTGCTGATCAGCCTATTACATATGTCAGCTTGAATTATGGCGTCTTGTTTGAGTGTTTAGATATTGGCAATGTTTTATTCGCCTGGTATACGTTGGCCTGTGAGAGAAAGATACTTCTCGTATCAAGTCAAATGAGTCTGTTGACAGTTTGTGCTGAGATATTATGCTCAATGCTGTTCCCAATGAGATGGAGTCATCTTTACATACCATGTATACCCAAGTTTTTAACCCCCATGTTGGATGCACCGATGCCTTATCTCTGCGGAGTGTCTCGTGAGAACTTCCCCCATGCAGTCCGTGATATAAGTGATGAGACTGTGGTAGTTGATTTGGATAAGAATGTGATCACCATGGGTAAACACACACCCGACTTGCCAGTACTTCCTCATCGACGAAAGCTGAAGCTCGAGGCTGCATTAGAGAAGCATGCTGGTGATGTCTTTTGGAAAGCAAGAGGTTTGACTACAGCACAAGTAGAACAAGCTCGCTTCAGTACTGATGATACCTCCTTGGCTCGGATGCTTGTAATGGCTGACGCAGTATGGGATGAAAAAATATGCACTATAGATGATGCCTTCAATCTTGCACATGCTCCCGACTCGATGAGTCTATTGCATACAGATGATAATGGTGTCGGTGCTGGTCAAAGTCGATGGGATGCAGTCCAAGAGGCCTTCTTGAGATTCTATGTCTCTATGCTAAAGGATTACCGGAAGTATATGCCCTCAACACCAACTGATGTACAATCGAGCTGGCGTGGCTCTGATACAATCTATGGCGGACGATTCAAATCGGCCGAGTTTGTTCAATCACAAATGCCTGACTTTCACCCATTCCTAGACGAATTGACAATGACACAACAGTTTGATGACTTCGTCACTAGGCGCATGTACAACGCTGGGGATGCCCCTGACATCAAGTTCTTTGATCAGAGTATTGATGCCAAAAGAAACCGAAGCAAACTTAAGCTCAAGAAGAAGGACACACCTTTCCTACACTCGGCTAATGCACATCGCGATTTGAAACAAATTGATGCAATAAAACCAAACAAGGCCAACCTTCCTCCTCGATCAAGGTTTGATACCTCATATGATATGAAGAGAGGCGCCTACACTTATCCAACATGGCCTGAAACACTTGATAATTCTCTTTACGGTAAACCAAGACCTATTCCTAGCATTATTAAAGCCGAGTTTGATAGAAGATCCGCGTTAACCGCAATGCTTAGATCGAAACATGGCAGTGTCGAAGAGGGAATACTGTCTGGAAGTAACAATCCCTCTCCTGAAGCGACTGCGTTTGTGTTGTTCTTTGTTAGTAAGTCTACTGTTGGTATTCATGTGTGTACTTCATTTGCTATTCACCAACTCATATATACTTTCTACTCATATATCATCACAAATTGTACAGCTTTCTCGAATACAATTGGAAAAGAGTTGGCCGTATTTGAAAAGCAGCACAAAATAGTAAGCAAGAACTTGCTTGATCAATGCCCAGAGAGTCCATCAAATTGCTCATCAGTTTCTGGTAGAAGTCCGTGGAAGCCGAAAGTGAATCCACCATGGATGGCTAATGATAATCACTTTCAATCTTTGCACACATCGTTTTCTCCTCCTCGCCCAACAGATCCACAAGAAGTAGGAGAAGTTGAGGTGGTCCATGACGAGGATGAGGGTAGTGCTGTTGTAAATGACTGCTGTGCTCCTGAGTGTAGTTGGACTGGTCTTGGGGCTGCGATTGACCCATCAGCATATATTGGTAATCCATGGGCGAAGACAACTGTGGGAGATATTCTTAATGACAATACCAAAGAAGTAATTAAAAGCTCAAGTGAAGAAGAGCTTGAATGCGAGTTGGAAAAGGCAAAAGCTATCGCAAAGGCGCAGGTTGATCTCGGTTTCAACACACTAAGAATGATGCGTCAGAGAAAGCTTCCGACTGAATCTATAACATACAAGACACTCATTGAGGCTTGTGGTCGATGTGGTATCGCTCATCGAGCTCAGCAACTCATGGAAATGATGACACAAGATGGTATGGCGTTGGACAGTGAGGTCTACTTTGCTTTTATCAAAGCCTTCTCAAACATATCCGAAGGTGAAGAAGGCATGAACTCACTCAGTAGAGTGACAGAAGACACAGCCTCTGAGTTCTCCGCCAATAAGTCAACGACTGCATCTGAATTCTCAGCCAACAAGTCAATTAACGCCCCTTCTGTAGCATCTTCAAGTTTTAGCCACTTCAATAACTCTTCCTCACAAGGAGATTCTGGTACAGATCAATCTTTGAGGTCATCAATGATGAAGATGAGCAGCACCAAGTTTATGGATGGCGTGCAAAATGTATTGACAGCAAACAAACGAGCATTTAAACATGCCAAAAAGAAGAGGATAAAGAGACTGTCCAAGACACAAAGTCTAACAAAGAAGAAGAACTTAAGAGTGACATCGGCTGTTGCTACTCAAATTGAGATGAGCTCCATCTTCCTCGAAGATCTATATCCAAATATCATTATTGATACTGACAATTCATGTCCGAAATGCGCACGGACGCTAATAGAAGATGATATCATTCGGGGTTGGAAGCCGTGTCAAGTAAAAGATTTCTCAACCATGTGCCCATCCTGCAAGCATAGGTTTATTCCAAAGTTTTCAATATCCTGTACTTTTCCCGACTTTGAAGGAAGCCAAGGCAAGGGTACTCCTTTATATTGTGATTATCTATCTCCTTGGGTCTTACTTCAAGAAATACGATCCTTAATCACTAATTCAGTTGCTGGAAAAGCAGCCAAAATATTGGGAGTTGAGAATAAGAATTGCATTGGTATTGAAGGAATCATTGATCCAACGTTTCGAGTAGGTAACGGTATCAACGCGACTTTGTGGTGGAATTTGATATTATGCTTTCGAAGGTATAAGATCCCCTTCAGCTATTTACTGCAAGGCAGTTATGAAGATCAGCAGCTTATAATGCCAGCAATGACGGACACAATGTAGTATATTAACTTGTTATTAGTATTCTATTGGGTAGTTCTAATTGATATTAGTATATATTGGGTAGTTATTAGCAGTATCCTGAACATAAGATGTGATCATGGTTTGAGTTTGAGTAGCGACTAGATTCAATCGGCTACATTTCGCTGGTACCTTATCGTACCAACATTATTATTAAAACCGATATATGGCATACCGGAGACTATATTAAACAACTTCCTCGAGTTGATATTATATCCCGACGAGACATACGAATTAAAGTGAAAAAAATATAGTGGTACGAGTACTTACATTTGGCATTTATTATCTATCATAATTAATTTTTAATATCATACTTCATCGACGGCAAATTGAGAATGATCAAGCATACAAAACATTGCGCAAATATTCATACGAAGAACCAAATCATTGGATGACAACCACGTTTCGACACATACGTGTGGAGGAACAATAGCCGCATGGAAGCAAACAATAATATAAATAATGACAATGAATAATAATCTATCAAGTCTTCAGACTTTGATAAATGAGAAAGAGCAGGAGCTGAGTCGGATGAGGAAGATAGCAGTAGATGCTGCTCAGCACCAAGAGGAGGAAGATAGAGAACACATGTTAAACCTACTCGAAACAGCCGAGCAAGAAGTCGAACGTTGTCGAAGGGAGAGTGAGCTTGCTGTTCAAGAGGCAATAAGTCAAGCCGAGCGAGATGCTGAATTGACAATTGAACAAACTTTGCAACGAAAAGAAGGCGAGATATTCCAAGCCGCCCAGTTGAAAATGGAAGAAGAGTGGACAAATAGGGAAAACAATCTACGCAAAGAGTTTGAGACAATCCTAACAAATGAACTTGAAGAGCAACAAGCTCACTTTGATACCATCTTACAGGAGAAGGAAGAAATCAACAAAGCCACAGATGACGAAATCAAGCTTCAATTGAACAAGTTGGAAGATCATCATCAACATCAAATTGAAGAGCTACACCAAAAGTTTGAGATTGTTGCCGAAGAGATATATCAAGATGCTTATGATAAGGTCAGTGCTGAGGCTGATGAAAAGATATCACAAAGCCTTGCAATAGCTGATGAACAATGCCAGGCTAGAGATGAACAGATATCATTGTTACTCGAGGAGAGGACTGCGTTGCAACAGTCGTTAGACGCCAAGGATCTCGAACTAAAGAAAAGTGCTGAAGACTGTATCAAAATGGAGGAGATGTTGAAGGACTCTACATCAGAGTTGAGCAGCCGCCACGATAAAGAGATTGCACTCCTATCAGAGGAGGCAACACACATTGCGCTAGATAGTGAGCAGCTGCAACTGTCTCTGCATGCTATTGAATCTGAAAACGAGTTGATGAATAGAGACTTGACACAGTGCAAACGTGAGTATAAGTCGTTGGAGACAAAGTGTATAGAACAGAAGGAAATGATCAACACTTTTGATAGCGAGAAACAACGCTATGAGAGCCGTATTGGTGAGTTGTCAGCTTGCAAACAACTATTAGAACGTCAGCTACTCGACTCAAAGGAGGAAAACAATGAGCTTACAATGAACGCGGATCAACTCAAGAAGAAGATAACTGAGCTTACAAGCTCTAACGGTGATATGTCAAGCAATATATCATCATTGAATAAACATATCAATGAACTCAAAGACAAGCATCACAACCTTGACAAGAGATGTGATGATGCTACTGCACACATCAACTCTTTAGAACAAGAACGAAAAGATTTGGAACACCGCATCTATCAAAAGGACAAGCTACTATCAGAGACTGTTGAGTCGCTCAACAACAACTCAAGATCTAATAAAGCAAACTCTGAGCCTGTGGTTGTTCATCTGCACAATCCTAAGACTAGCGATAACACAAACTCGTTCAATGGTCAAGAAAGATTGTCAACTGAATGCAATAATCTACGATCCAAAGTCCTACAACTTCAAAGAGAAAACTTTCGACTGGACAGTGAAAACAAAATACGAAAGGAAGAAAATGGTGAAGTTAGTAGCGATATTGTAGCCGAAAACAACAGTCTCAAGACAATTGTTTCAATGATGAGAAAAGAGATGGAGCAGACTGCCGCAACTAATGAGACAGAAGACATTGTCAAGTCGTCATCGGATGTCCGCAATGAGAATGAGAGACTTCACATGATGTGTAATAGTAATGGGTTATCAAGAGGGAATGACTACGACTATCAATTAACAAGTACAAGAGAGCAAGAGCTGATACAGAGACTTGAAGAGGCATCAGATGAGATTGAAGCCTTGTTGAGAGAGAATGAACGACTGATGAATACATCAAATGAGCTCAGATTCGAGCTACAAAGGTCGAAGAGTCGTCAATCATCATCATCTCTTTTACGACGGCCACATCGTCAAAGAGTTGAAGACACCGAGACACTGCATGAGCACGAGCAAAAAGTGCTTAATGCTTTACTGAATGATAGAAGTAGAAGTGATGAGGATGAGAGACACAAGAGTAGTGCCGATGATGTGGCATGCGTGGGTCGAAAATCACCTTTGACGTCAAACATGGCCGAGTCAAGGCCATCCAAGACGGCATATGTAAGCTTCTACTCTATAATGTTGTCTGTTAATTCTAATTATTTATCATTTCACTCTCACCTCATCAATACAATATCTACAGAGATCTCGACCAGCTACATCCTCTAAGAGAGCCACCGCGAGTCAAGAAGAATCACTAAAGAGAATGCTCAACAGAAAGAAGAAAGATATCCAAGTAGAAAAGACAAAGATTCGGAATTGGAATACCAAAGATTCCAAGACGAATCCTTATTTATAATTTAGTAAACTGAGTTAAGGTTAAGTCAGTTATATATGTACAAACTGCCAATATCTCACTAGTCACCACCCTTTACTCAGGTACTCTGTAATACCTACTCTCGACAAATGGCATGCTTACAACTTTTGCTTTGTTCATCTTTCCTCGAATAAGAAGACTAATCTCTGTTCCTTTCTTTGACAGTGGCGTTTCAACATATCCCATTGCAATCGGCTTCTTAAGGCAGGGACTAAATGTTCCGGAAGTTACATCTCCAATTTTATTCTCTCCCGCTGCATCATATATCTCCGCTCCTTCTCGAGCAGGTGATTTCATACCCATAATGCCAACACGTTTCTTTGATACCTTTTGTAGCTTTCCATCTGGTTTTAAGATGTGTTCTGCACCCAAGAAACCACCCTCCTTTCTTCGACGTCCTTTAGGTCCACCCATTGTCCAGGCAAGTGTTGCCTCTACTGGATTAATACTTTCATTTAAATCATGACCATATAAACATAGTCCAGCTTCTAAGCGGAGAGAATCACGAGCCCCGAGTCCAGTAGGATTAACATTGGGGTCCTCGATCAACTTTGATGCAATAGATTCAGCATTCTCAGAAGGCATTGCAATTTCAAATCCATCTTCACCAGTGTATCCACATCGTGTTATACGGCATCCTTCAATACCATCTAATGTACATTCCACACCTGTCATAAATGCCATCTTTGTTAAATCAAATCCAGTTGGTAATATCTTCAATACAGCATCAGCTGCACCAGGCCCTTGAATTGCAAGCAATTGCATACTATCTTCTAAATATTCCATACTAACATCACCATTAAACATATCCAATTGTTCTTGAAAGTGTTTCATATCACCAAATTTAGTTGCACCATTCACAACCATGTAAATATAATCTTGATATTTAGTAATAACAGTATCATCAATAATACCACCATTCTCATTAGTAACTAATGATAAACATCCCGAATTAACATCAAGTCCTTGAATATCACCAACTACAACCTTTTCTAAGAATGCAGCTCTATCTTTTCCATGCCATTTAATCTGTCCTGGAAGATGGCGTTTCACAGTTTATGAACATGGAGAGAGATGATAAAAAAGTCTGTTAGTACATGAGATTTTCAGAGGCAGTCAAATTAAGGCGAGCTTAGTTCAAATGAAGCAGTCAGCTCGTCGAGACTTTATATTGAACACTTGAATTCACATGATAAAACAATACAAACGCGGACTTTCCCATGTGTGAAACATCGAATAACGATGCCTTGTTATCACTTCTACACCATAAATGCTCTTTCATTACACCACCATTATCTGATTTGTATAATACTGGTAATTCATAGCCCGCGAAGGGTACCATATCACCACCTAGCTCTTTGTGTAGTGAGTATAATGCTGTTTTGACTAAATTGTCATTGGATGTCGTTGCAAATGATCGTTGTGAAGTTTTGGTGAAGGATGGGGATGATTTGACACCACCGCCCCGACGGCGGAGAAGAGTACTGACTGTAGACTTGAGCATGATATTGACTTGCACAATGTAGGCTGGTGTACTAGACGGCAAACTACAAATACTACACCAAGTAAATAAAAAAGCAATTGTGCTGAAAAAGTACGGTGTATCGCCAAACCGAGAAGGTCAATAGGATACTCCAGGAATTTGGTATCCTTTTTTTGGATACGTCATTCAACACGTGAATTGCAGGCTTTGTATCCAACCAAGCTCAACTATTCCACCTACAATTGTTTAGTGGCTGCTAGTAGTATTAGTACTTCCTATTAATAAATATTAATATAATTAGAATCATGAAGTTCCTTTGCGTCGCCGCCACGGCTCTTGCCACAGCAAATGCCTTTACAACAAACCCAGGAGCATTCACCGTCGCTCCCTCAACCTCCAACACTAACAATGTTTTCACACCCGAAACACACAGAACTCGTCGTTCAACAATTGTTATGGATGGTAAGGCCAATGCTATCCGTGATCGTATTTCCACGGTTAACAATACCAAGAAAATTACTAGTGCTATGAAGTTGGTTGCCGCTGCCAAGGTCCGTCGTGCACAGGATTCAGTTATGGCAACTCGTCCATTCTCGGATACATTACAGTCTGTATTTGGTGGGCTTATTAACCGTTTAGGTGGTGAGGCCGCCGACCTTCCATTGTTAACACAACGTGAGGTAAACAAGGTCACTCTTACAGTTATTACCGGTGATCGTGGATTATGCGGCGGTTACAACTCCTTCATGATCAAGAAGGCCGAGGCTCGATTCAATGAACTTAAGGCACAGGGTATCGATTGTGATATGATCCTTATTGGTAAGAAGGGTGCTAGTTACTTCCAGAGGCGAGAGTATCCTATTCGTAAAATTTATGATACTGGTCAGAACCCCGACTCGAAGCAGGCATTGGCAATTTCTGAAGAGATTATCAACACCTTCCTTTCTGGCGAGACTGGTAAGTTTATCATTATATTTATTATTATATTTGGTTCATAAGACGAACTGGTGGAATAAATCATTATCTCGGGCAGGTTGTGTTGTGGACACAATCCTTGCAACTGAGGTTTATTTGTGGTAATTTGCAATTTGGTGCACATCTTATGCTCACTCACAAACATTTATTTCTTCTCCCCAACAACAACACAAAATAGATGCCGTTGAATTACTATACACCAAGTTTGTTTCCCTAATTGCATCGACACCTTCCGTACGTACCCTCGTTCCATTCTCTGCTTCCGAAATCTCTCAGAAGGGTGATGAGGTATTCCAACTTACCTCCTCCGGCGGTGACTTTGACGTAGAAAGGAAAGAGCTTGAGGTAGCCGAACCCCAAGATTTCCCCAACGATATGATCTTTGAACAAGATCCACTCCAAATTGTTAACTCAATCCTTCCACTATACCTTAATGGACAAATCTTACGTACCCTACAAGAGTCTGTTGCTAGTGAATTAGCCGCACGTATGCAGAGTATGCAAAGTGCGTCTGATAATGCTGGTGCATTGTCTAAAAAGCTTAACCAGGAGTATAACCGTGCTCGTCAAGCAGCTGTAACACAAGAGATTTTGGAGATTGTTTCTGGTGCTTCCGCCCTTGAGTAAGAAGTTTGATATGGTGGTAACAACATAAAACGAAAACCAAATTGCTAGGTACCTTATATCTTGTTGTGAGAGTATGTGTGAAAATGAGAGAATACATTGTTAGGGTTCACAGGTGAATGAAGGGTTGTTGAATTAGAGATTATTATGATCATTGATGCCCCTTTTATTCTTTGTAAATAATAAATACTACTACTCCTACACACAAAGTTTCTAATTGAAAGATCTTGCTGACTACTTTAGAGGCAGAATCGAACGATAAGTAAAACTTCGTGTCGTTTGATCTTTAAATACAACTGTCCAGTCTAATCTTACGCTATTGTACATTCAAACAATAAAAGGTATGCCCTATCAATACAACTAGTCTAAATACTCTTCTTCGTGACCTTATACTTGAGGGAGTAATGACGGAAGCTACTAAGGTAAGCAACCATTACACCAATAGGAATTGCAACATCGAATATCAAATGACCACCAAGCTTTGATGCAACACTTTGACATGCCGTGGCTTCGACCCATGGTATGATAGAAAGAACCAACGATACTAACGAATAAGCCACATACGAGTATTCCTTCATGTCAGTTGGGAGATTAAGTTGAACATACGTATTCAATACCGTGAGGACTGTATTGACATATCCGAACACTAGAATACTCGGAACATGTAAATGAACATAACCAACCAAAAGCGATAGCGCCATGAGCTGTTTCATTGACAGAGAAGGTGCAACGCCCTTGAGTAAACCACACCAAAATCCAAGCAAGGCAATGCCTTTGATCGTCAGTTCAATCATATCTCCTTCCTCCCCTCTTTCGACACGCTCCATGTAGGTACCGTGTTGAGCACCTTCAAACCCCTCCTTTCTAAACTCGGCACCAATGAACCCATGTGCTATCCCATGCCCGAGATGACCAAGCATATTGAACAGTAATAAATCATCTGAACTCTTCATAGCTTGGTGATCAATCTTTCCTTTGAGTTTGTGATGCATTAGTAACCCCAATGCAACAAGTACCGTATCCACATAGAGGCACAAATCATGTGAATTCATGTATGGTATATCTTGGTTAATAACACAAAATCCATGTTCCAACCATTCTTGATCAAAGATATTAGATCCAGTATTAGGCTTAGCATATTTGATTACTGCAAATGTATATGCAAAAACAAGACTTGTTGATAGTGCATAAATTCCATTCCCTATTGTTTGTATCTCCATCTTATTTGCAATACTGATATTGACTATTGATTTGTTTGGTATGGTTAGTTGTGTATGGTAGCGATATTGCATGCAGTATTGTAGTGGCGGCAAGTGAAAAAATAAGGATACCTTTTTTGGGTGCATTGCACCCTACTTACTTATTGTACGGGATACTTGTTTTGAATTGAGTGTGGAATGATAGAGAGAGTCAGCATAGGAGGGGTGAGGTATCCTTGGATCCTACTAGTTCCTACGTAGAAACACCCGGGTACGCTTTTTGGTCCGCCAGAGAGATTTTAAATGTACCTAGGTACATGTCCGGGCTAATTGGTCCGCCAGAAGGTAGATGTCAAGTGTACCATGGTACATATTTCCTGGACATATAGTTTCCATTAGGTTCTCCCCCCTTCCAAATAGTGACCTGAATACCGGTGCATATGATTGTTCATAGGGGATTAGGATACCCTGGTACATGGCCGTCCGCCAGAGCAGATGGGGTTAATGTACCCAGGTACACATATTCTGGACTTTGTTAGTGGTTGTATGTGTCCGTCCGCCAGCTCAGAATGGGTAAAGTGTACCAAGGTACATATGCTCTGGACATGGCACCTCACCCCTCCTGTCAGCATCATAGTAGATGGACAGTTGTAGAGGGATGAGATAGCAATAAGTTGTTTTATATTGGATTAATTCTATAGGTATATTCGATTCAACTTCTTCTTCCGGTATATCCGCGCAGAGCATAATTTATTATATTCACCATGAAGATATGTTGTGCAATACACATAACTTTCTTATCTATCATATCATCATCATCATCATCATCATTGACATGTGGATTCTCTACATCTTCTGAACAACGCCCTCCTAGAAAAGACTATACAAGGTTCTCTACAAGTTCTTCTGAACAGCGCCCTCCTAGAAAAGACTTTACAACAAAGATTGTAGAAGATGCAGTTGTTAAAGATGTTAGTTCCAAAGTACTACGACGGAATAATAAGAAAACATCTGTCAACAACCCCAAACCATTGAATTCAAGAGAAAAATCCTTTACTCAAAGAGATCCTATCATCTCTTTGAATATGAATTTGGATTATCTTGCCAAGAGTGGACAGAGAGATGCAGCAAAGAGATGTGAAGAAATGTTAACCAGGATAGAAGCGTTGCATGCTGATGGATATTACGAGAAGACTCCGGATGTAGTATCTTACAATTCTGTGATTAATAGCTATGCTCATGGACGAACTTCTCCCTCCCCTAATTCACGAAGTAGTAATGCAAAGCGATTAATGAAGAGGATGGAAGGCAAGGGAATACAACCAAACACTATTACATATAATACATTACTTCGGTGTATAATGAAAGAGATTGGTACAAAGCCGACACAGCAATTAGCAAAAGATAAGATAAAAGAAGCGGAGACTATTTTGAGGTATATGGAAGGAGTTAATCTTGCAAACACTGTATCATATAATACAGTCATATCCATGCATTCTAAAAGCAACTTAGACGATTCAGCTGAACGGGCAGAGAAGTGGCTCCAACACATGATAGAACTATATAATGAAAACCCTCAGAATGATAAGATTCAACCCGATACAGTCAGCTTTAATAGTGTCATTCATGCATACAGTAATACACCGATAACAAAGGGAGCACCAGAGAGGGCAAAGAAAGCTAAGGCATTATTAGATCAAATGGAAAGTTTATACAAGTCTGGTGAAAACGATAACGTCAAACCAGATACAGTCAGTTACTCTGCAGTGGTCAATGCCTACGCAAAGGCACCAGATAGTCTATGCGCAGTAAAAGCACTTGCATTATTAGAGCATATGGAAGACTTGCACAAAAGTGGCAACAAAGATGTAAAACCAAACAAACGGACGTATACTTCATGTATAAACGCCTTTGGTAGAATTGGAAACCCAAAGGCTGCAGATGATCTTCTCACAAAAATGAAAGAACAATATAAACTTGGTGATGTGTCATTAAAGCCAGATACTATCACCTACTCATCTGTACTGAATGCCTACGCTAGAAAAGGAGGGGAAGATAGTGCCTACCGTGCAGATGAACTGCTTTCAGAAATGTTCGATTTATACAATAGTGGCAATTATGATGTCAAGCCGAATACACAAATCTTCAGGACCGTCATTACAGCTTTGGGCAAAAGCAAACACTCACGAGCTGCCGAGAAAACTGAGAGGTTACTTCGGGAAATGGAAGATCTAAGTTCACAATATCCAGACGTTGCCCCAAACACTATTTGCTATAACGCCGTGATAGACGCCTGGAGTCGCAGTAAAATGCCAAGTAAAGCATATAGGGCCGAGCTGCTACTCGAAAAGATGCTGGAAGAATCTTCCAAAGGGAATACAATGATACAACCAGACACAATAACCTACAATAGCGTTATATCAGCATGCGCGAGGTCACCGAAAAAGGATGAGATTATAAGAAAAGAAGCATTCAGTATCGGGTTGAATGCTTTCCGCCAGCTGCATAGTCTTGATTATTGCAAGCCAAGTAGTATAACGTACATTTCATATCTCAAGCTACTTTGTAACTTGACAGAGCGCGGTCGTGCTCGAGATCACATGGCCGAGAGAGTTTACTCTCTTAGTGTATCGTTTGGATTATCAAATGATGCAGCAGTCAAAGCTCAGCTGAAGAGGACCTGCTCAACTCCTTCGGTATTCAAAAGTATCATATTGAAAGAAGAACTCAAAACCAAAGAGTAGAATTGGATCTCTAATAATGAATACTATAAGGTACTACATTATCCTAAGTCTTAGCTAGTATCATCTGTAAACAAGAGCTTGGCAGTTCTTAATAACTCCATATCAAATGGAACAATAATTGCAAATTTCTGCTTCATTGGGCTATGATTTGTGTCATCGTCAGATAAACTCGCATTATCAGCATTATCTGGAACAACTATTCCGCTGTCTAATGTTTTCGTCTTTGTATTATCACTACTGCCACTTGCATTCATCATTGATTGTATATACATTGCCATCTTGACAACTTCATTATTCGTATGACAAGTTACTCCTATTCCACCTTCACCATTTGCATCAATAGTAAATCCTGAAGATATCAAATCAATCAATGGTAATATCATACTAATACGTTCATCTTCTTCAACTTTCTTCCATTCATTTGTATCTATGAGTAACCATTGTCCTTTGGATACAATATCAATAGCTGATAGTGGATCATTTGGTAGGATCGGCATGGATGTAGATGATGTTTGCAATGATAGTATCTTTCCTATTTGTTCTTTTTGTTGAAAAATAATTGGCATGTCATTAGTTGTATCACCACCTTCTTCAACGAGCAATATATCAAGTTTATTATTTGATGTATCTTTTGCATTCTTTTCTAAAGATAAAAGACATGTTGTAAATGGAGCATTGTTATCATCTTCTAATGACCACAACTCTAATGCTGTTTTTGGCGTCAATGATGTACCCCGAAGATCTATCCAAAGTTGTAAGTTATTCTCACAGCTCTGATGGTAACTACTGTATGTATTGTCAATTTCGTCATTGCTTTTGGTGGCAGTATGGATAACAGATCTTCTATTTATTGATATCAAGGAGTGTGATAGTTGCAATCTTCTCCAAGATGATACGAAAAGATGTTGGAATCCGGAGCATCCAATAATGATACATGATAATATTATAGTATGTATCAACGATAATTCAATAATAAAGATCATTGATATGCGCGTCATTGCAATCTTCTTCTTAATAATATGGTATCATAATGTCAATATGTTACGATACATCAACATGAGACATGAACATTAGATGTGCACACTTGCAAATAGACACAAGATTTGCGCAAAATCTAGTTTCCTCTAATGACGTATGGACTTTATGTGAATGTGCCGTCAATTTTAACAGAATTACTATTCTCCCAATAGCCTCCAATAGCCATTATCTTTGCGGCTTGCCTTTTTGCATCACTTGGTTAGATCTAGTTAGAGAACTTACGAAACCTATTAGGTACACTCATTTGTATACCCTTAAAGTGTGGCCTCTGGCAATTTGTAATTTGCACTATCGTAACTCAAGAACTTTTTCTATGTCTATGACGTGATGGCAATGCTCCTCATAACTAACCCACCAATACTAGAATTATAGCATCTATATCTAAATCTTAAAAGATAATAATGATGCACCGTAATATCATACATCGATCAAAAAATATCCTGCATAATGCAACACAAAACAACAATAGAATTTCAATTAGGCATCAGCAACATCTTAAGAATCTTGGTGCACTAACTTCAACATGCTATAATATATCAGATAATACTTTGCCATTAGTAGCTCATGGTAAACGAAATATATATATCGAGCCTCATCCAATGCCCGCAGTTGCATACGATGATTACGAGTATGATGATATCAAAGATGATGACCTAAAGAATTCTTCTTCTCAGAATTTCATGACATCAACTACTTCCAATACCATCTATAATGTATACGCTGGTGGTCCTAGTAATAATAACAATAATAATGGACCATTGGGAGTTGAGAATGATAAATTATCAAATAATTTACGATTTATCGGCCGCTCTACTAAAGGCAGCGGCGGTGGAAGCGGTGGACATCGTTGTCCAAAGTGTGGAGCACATGTCACTTTCCAATCTTCCTCTACATCAACCAATAATAAGAATGCATTACAATCCAATTGTTTCTACTGCGCATCATGCTCCGGATGGTTCTTAATACAACCAAACTTAGTTGATGGTACGTATCGTAATGAAAGTAGTTCTGCACATTCAAAGTATTTATTGAGTAAGTTGGGTAAGGATGGTTTGAGGAAGAATGTTAATGTTAGTGAGGAAGAAGGAGGAGGTAGTAGTGATAATGATGGTATATTACCAACTACTCCGTCAAAGAGAAAGATTGGTCATAAGAATCAGTTTGTTATGCGTCATGTAAGTTTATTTGTGTTATTATAATTTGTTTGAGTTTGTTTTTTGGTACTGTGCTTATGATGTGCATTATGGTAGAGTATGAGCATATGCTAGGTCTCTTGTTGCAACTTGTGTACATATGATATGCACTTTAAATTGCGTTGTTGCAAAGTTTTGTGACAAGTATTTAAACTTCTCATGTATATAAACTCATATCAATCCCCCAATTTAACATTTTCAACAATACGAATATACAGATTCCTGATCCAGATTATGATAGTAATAGCCGTGGACCGAATGACGCCAACAACAATAACAACAGACGCTTAATGATGGATCAATTACCCAACTTGTCAGATTCACATGCCGAACGTATAACAACACGTCATCGTGTACAGCAATCATCAGGAGGGTCATATAACAATACTCCACCACCTCCACCTCCATCAACACCGCCACCAACACAATCATTACCCACACCTCGTGAAATTATGAATGGATTGAATGAATATGTTATTGGACAGAAGAATGTCAAGGTTGCCTTGTCAGTGGGTGTGCATAATCATTATAAACGTATATTAGTCCGAGAGGCACAGGATGCCGCGTTGCAGGCTAGGCAGATTGAGAATATACAACGTATACAACGTGAGGAAATGTATAATAATCCACATGAACAACGGAGGGAGGGTCATTTGGGTGTGGATACATCTGATGGTAACGAGGAGTATGACGAGGATAGTGCTAGTTTTAGAGAACCGACAATGGCTGATTTGAGATTGAATTCATTTGGTAGGGCATCAACTATTGTTACCCCTCCTCCCCCGTCATCTTCAGAGGGTGCCGACAGTCCTCCATTTTGTGAAACTCCAACGCCTGGGGATGAAGATGACAACACTAACGATGATTCGAGATCAATCAGTAATCCCAACCATAATATTGGACCCGAAGTTGAAGACTGTGAGTTGGATAAGAGTAATATTATTATCCTCGGACCAACAGGTAGTGGAAAGACATTACTGGTGAAGACATTGGCAAAGTTAATCGATGTTCCACTTGTGATTGCCGATGCGACGTGCCTAACTCAGGCGGGATATGTTGGTGAAGATGTGGAAAGTGTATTGTTCAAGGTGAGTTCATATATAAAATCAATAGTCTGGGTCAATATATACATCGTCATATATGCTAAAATCATCTTCTCATATATCCCCGTTATGAACACAGCTTTACCTCGAGAGTGGACAAGACTTGGAACGTTGTCAACGAGGGATTGTATATATTGACGAGATTGATAAGATTCGTAAGAGCGGAGGAAATGTTTCTATTAGTCGCGATGTTTCAGGTGAAGGTGTACAACATGCATTACTTAAGATTGTTGAAGGCAATGTGATTAATGTTCCCAAGGAACCCGGAAGAAAGAATCCAAGAGGAGATTTTATTCAGATTGATACAACAAACATCCTCTTCATTAGCGGTGGTGCATTCGCAGGTCTTGAGCAAATCATCAACAAACGGATGGATGCTGCATCTATTGGATTCGGAGCAACGATGAAGAAGAACATTGAAGATTTCAAGGTACAAGGGAAATACTTTGACAGTGCTATTCCCAAGGACTTGACAAACTTCGGCATGATCCCAGAGTATGTAGGACGTTTTCCTGTTATAGTCTCTACAAAGGGTCTTGACGAGAAGAGTTTAGTTGATATATTGACAGTCCCCAAGAATAGTCTTATGAAACAATACAACTTCCAATTCGCCATGAATGGAGTTCGATTCCATG
>Ga0214478_100834_pt1 | contig 17141 bp, 18 predicted proteins | sample M1_20Mar14CPVII9_2_FD_178001 | JGI IMG/M metagenome (GOLD analysis project Ga0214478, IMG submission 178001) | Marine eukaryotic communities from Monterey Bay, California, United States - M1_20Mar14CPVII9sort6BwellD7 | ecosystem: Environmental > Aquatic > Marine > Unclassified | place: USA...
AACTCTTCCTTTAATTGAAAGATATAACGGAGTACCATCAAATCCATCCATCTCTTCTAACAATTCACGAGTTACAGTCATTGCATTTTCTGCATTTATATCATCATCAATCTTAATTGGTTCTTCGATACCCAACATTACTGGTATCATTGCATATTTATTACCATGTAATCGAGCCCGAGCTTTCGAACGTGATAGATTTCGGAAGAACTTCATAAAGAACATGTTGTAATCTACGCGTGACAATAGGACGCCTGTAACGCCTACGCTTGCTGCAATCCAAATTGGTATGGCCATATTTTTTTTTATATATCTTTAATACTATGTTTTCCCGTCGCACTAACTAGTACAATACAATATCAACAAGGACGACGCTTGTTTGTCCTTCACTAGATACTATAGAAGTAGTACAATACAATAATATATCAATATAAGAACTCAACAACTCATCACTTCAACTCATGTGCGAAATTTTGGATTTGCAATAGGATACCATACAATAATATCTTTTCAGATCGGCGAGCGACTTAAAGAACACAGTAACACAATACAATCGAATAATCCCTAAAGGCGAGGTGGACCAATCAGCGGCAAATACCTCCTATATTTAGATTATCGTTGTCGATTCATGTGCTGTGATTTGAAAAGAGGAACTGGCAAATGCCTGGTATTCATCTTCACCTTCGTAAGTAATATTATGTGCATAAGATGTGTACTTTTTTGTGTCGTAATTCTTATTCTTATGCCGTATGCCTATTCTCATATAATATATGTACCATTCTTTCATGCTTTGCGATATGTAGTTATTTGGTGCTGGAGTGATCGTCTCCACATTGTCTCGTGAGTTGTATATATGTTGTTGTGTCGTACTATGAGACAGCGACATGACATACTAACATTGCACACCATCTCTTATTTTAGCAAATTGGATTGCATTCACTGTTGCTGATGAAAATGGTGGCGGTACTACTGAGGTAGAGTGGGGACCATTTTATGGTCAATATCGGTAAGAGTTAAATATTATGCTTTCCATCACCACGAACATAGAATATACTGATGACCTCATATTTCATCTCTCTGTGTCTATCTATAGCACTTGTACCAGTAATGATGTTTGCTCTAAATGGAATTCGAAATCAGTAGATTTATCTGACTGTGACAGAGTCGATTCAGATGAAGAAAAACTTTGCAATCATTTAGCAACATGGAGAGTCACTGGTATTATCTGTCTCTGTCTTGTTTTGATTGGTGGCGGATTAGTCTTTGCGGCAAGTTGTTTTCAAGTCGTTACTTGTGGCTGCTGTGGTAACTCTCTTACCTGTATTAGCAATTTACTGTTTTGGGCAGAGGTTGCTTTATCGATTGTGACTTGGGCTTTCACAATCTCTTCGTTGAATATGATCAAGACTGGACCATCGGTATCTAATCCAATATATCAATGGGGTTTCTGGTTATTCATTGCAACAGGAACTATTGTTGGAGCGTTGAGTGCTTGGATGGCTGATTGGGCAGCTGAGGATAGCGCCCTTCGAGGTATTTGGCGTTGTATCACATGTCGTCGATGCAGAAAGAAAGATGAAGCTGATTATGACGAGCCTCTTTCTGAGCCATTAAATCCTTAGAGATGTTTCAGGAATCAGTTGTGTCGGAGCATATGCTCATGTATAGTGACTTAAATTGTATAGATGAGTTAGAGAATAAACGTATAAACGAGGAATCATGATCACACAATAACTTCCGATAGGAATACTGCAGGAAAGTCTTATATGAAGACTACTCTATTTGCCTTCATCTCTGAGTTATTGGCTGCCTGAACAGCTTTGGCTAATGTAGCAATCTTCTTCTTCAACTTCTTGATGATACATTTCAATACCTCACAAAAGATTGCTTGTTTCCTCTCGAGAGTAAACTCATTGTCAACACACAAGCCTCGCTTGGCAACTTCCTTCTTCCACAACTCGTCGACTTTGTTTGGGAATGGGAAGTTAAACGAGGCACCCTCGTTACGACTCCTCTGGAAGAAGTCATACACTATCTGTCCAACAAACTCGGCACTACAATCTACCCAAGTAACTGTTTCAGCTCCACTCAACAGACTCTCAGCTTTTGCCAATCTCAACTCGGGAGTTGTCAAGTCGTTTAGTACAAATATTATTCTCTTGGCAAAATCGAAGAACAAAGCAGCCTCTGTAATTGTATACTGACGGCCAAGAGCACTCGTTGATGTGAGTTTGAAGCTGTACAGAAGAAGACCACAACCGATGACGGCCTGAACAACATTGGGCTTGGTCGCATTCTTGATTGTCGAGACACCAAAGTAATCCTTCTTAGCTCGAAACTTCTCGAGCTTCTTGTTGTGTTTCTCTAACCATTGCTTCCTTTCTAAAGCAGCTTCCTCCAAGCGTTCTTCTGTAGGTAATGACGATTCTAAGCATACTTGTCTGTTGATGTGATGACGAAAGATACATTCAGTAGAATATTAGTTGGGAAAGAGATAAGCTAGTGTGTAAGAATGAAACATATTACTTACCCTCCTACGCCATCTACGCCATCATTGCATGTAGTATCTTGAACTACGCCATCACCTATAGAAGTAGAACCACTTCCACCTCCACCGCCACCTTCTTGTGCAGCGTCCAATATTGAAGGTATAAATGCTATTACTGCATCATTCAATTCTTGTTCTTGTTGCAAGGACAATGTTGGGTGTTGAACTTGTTGTGGCTGTATATTCTCTTTAGATGTATCATCTGCATACGGTAATGACAGCAATTCCTCTTCGTTCATGTTAGAATATATCATACACACCTGTTTGCAATCTATACTCCGATTAAGGTTAATAAATATTACTTATGTTCATGTGAATGTTGAAAGAAGAGAGCTTTTCAGTTTTGCTTTTTTCAAGACATTTTCTCTTTTTGAGACTTCGATTGCCCTGAGTGAGTGAATCTAACACGACATCTCAACAAAGCAAGAAGAGCTCAGAAGCTTCCTCTTTCTTACAGCTCATGCTCATTCTATTCCTTAATTCATCTTACTAACATCACTAATCATGGTTCTATCTCAGGAAGACATTGATGGTTGTCGACAAGCCTTTCTGGCGTTTGATAAAGACAGGAGTGGAACAATTGATGTTTGGGAATTGCGACAGGTATTGGTAAGAATAACATCTAATTTGATGATGTTATCTTCGTTCTCATATCTCGTGATAATGTTAATTCTCTCTTTCACATACATCCTTATTCAGGAGGCAATGGGACAGGCACCGACCGAAGATGAGTTATTCCAAATGATATCTGAAGTTGATGATAATATGTCTGGCTCGATTGACTTTGGAGAGTTTCTTAAAGTCGTTGAAAGTCAAAAGAATCGAGCTGAGAATCTCGACGATGAAAATGATATGGTTGATGCCTTTGTTGCTTGTGGTGGTCAGGCCGATAAGAGTGGTCATGTAAAAAGTAAGTACTACTATTGGATCTTGGTGGTGTTGTTGTTGTTATACACTGATACACATACATCTCACCTATTGTGTACTCATTACTTAGGAGAGACAATGATCAAGATTATCAAGCATGACTTTGGCTTGACAATCGATATTGAGGAGCTGATTAATAAGATTGATACCGACGGGTCGGGAGAGATTGAGTTTGATGAGTTCTCTCTCATGCTTGGAAAGTAGACAGTCAATATATAATAATATAATATCACCGACATATCAATATAATACCACCAATAGTAATATTACCCAATTGTACCTAATTGTAACACCCAACTTCTCTAAGTAGAAACCAATTTTGTTGCTTGATTTTGTGTTGTATTATCCCACTAATTTCAGGTTCAGGAAATAAGATAATACGAACCTTAAGTCGCTAGGAAACATTACCAGCTAAAGCCCATTATTATCAGTATCTAGTATCTTTCTCATCAAGTGTTTTTTGACGGTTACTTCTTTTGGTAGAATAGAATCATCTAATACAATTTTTGTACACGTTGAGTCGTCAAACATGATATGGTAGCCACACTTTTGAAATAGTTGATATGCTTTGGTATTTCCAACTTCTACTTGTGTAAAGACTTCATCATATCCAGGCCATGATGATTCTACATCTTCTTCACAGGCTTGTATAAGAGACATTCCGACTCCACACTTTCTATAATCAGCTCGAACACATAGATTCTCAATCACTGCTCGCATTCTAGATGTTCTTCTTCTTCTTTCCTTTTCACTTACTTCATTTGTAGTAGATGGAGGTTGTATTGATAGTCTATCTTCTATGACCTCGCAGACTCCAATTATATCTACAAGAGAATAACTTCGATTAGATTGGCAGTGTTGGGTATTTATGATGTACATAAAGACAAGACATAATCTTACCATTAGAATTACCATCCTTTGCAACAACTATACATCTATTGTCATTAGATAGCTGTATATCCTGTCGTATATGAGAAGATCCATTAGAAGGTGCTTTTTCAATTGCATAAGAAGAAGTACAAAAGAAGACATATCTTATACATACCATCAATTGAGCTTTCCCCATCACCGCCAGCTTTAAACTTTTCAATTTCCTATACGCAATTCTAATATATTAGTGAAAGTCGTGTATTGTGCATATATACCGTACCTTTGAAAATTGGTGCACACTTTATTTTTTAGAAAGAGTTTGAGCAAATTCTGACAGTAGATTTGGATTCCTCGTGAAAAACTGATCTAGAATAATGTTGGTTCCATCAATCCAGACCAAGTTATCGACCATATGTGTATCACTAAAGTATAGCACTTTACGAGAAAATGGAGGTGAATTTTCTGAAAGATACCTTTTTGTACTAAGTCCTACCTACAAAGGATACCTTCTTGAGAAGCTTTTCTGCTGGCAAAATTCAGTTTTACACTTTGAGATAAGAATAGCTCGACGGCAACATATGCTCTTGCAAATTTAGAATAGCTTATGACAAACTCCTCACTCTCAGCTGTGTCATAAGCTAAAGCAGGTTCTCTGAAGTTGAAAACTCGCTGAGTTATTTTTATCTCAAAATAAAAGTGTGCACTAATTTTCAACTATACGGTACAACATTGAATCAACATCTCTCACCTAGACAATAATGGTATATCTTCGTCATTTTTATTATGATTGTAAAAAGTAACAATGCAAAATTTGCTCATCTGCTTGATCTGTTCAATATCATTAATATCTAGTTTTTGAATAACTATATCGTCTTTGCTAATATTAGATTTGCAGTCTTCATCATCTATGATGTCCTCATTTGTAGCATGCATATAATATGTTGGTTGCGAACCATGTTGATGTGTTGATGCTTTTGATACATGATGCAATGATAGGGAAAAGACTTGTGAATACCTTAAATCAATGACCAATATGAAGATGAATAGAATAGTAATGATATTCCTTAGCAACATAACACTGAAGCGGCGTATGTTCTCCCCCATTGAGGAAGGAGGAGAAGTACAAGGAGGGAGATAAGAATAAAATTATGGTATCCTACTTCAACCGTATCAGCGCAGCCACCCTCCATATCCCCCTTTCACGGAGTTGGCCACGCCGCGGAGTACAATACCGAGAAGGATCTTTGAGAGATTCATTAGATATCATTTACCATGCTACTACCGACCTTTCTTTTATTGTCAGTGTGTTTACTATTTCATATTAATTTGATATCAGGATTCAGTAGTATATCGACGTCGACAATTACCAACACGAACAATGCTAACACAAGTAAAACAAATGGCAATAACAACCTTTCGAAAATCCCCGTTGTTATCTGTCCTGGAAAGTCCGCGTTAGTATTGTTTTATCATGTGAATGCTTGTGTTCAATATAAAGTCTTATTGTCTTCGCAAGCCCTATACACTAACATAAGTTACTATCATCTCTCGTTCGTCATCATAAACTGTGGCAACGCGCATCTTCCAGGCTTTGGCAACGACGAAATCGACTACTCAAATCCTCTTAATCAAGGAGATGAGTACGGATTCTGCACGGCATTAATGCGACGAGGATTTGAGAATATATCAGTAATGCCATTGCAGAGGTATGAATGGATTAGAGTAGCAGGTGGTTTATTTGATATACCCAATTTTTATACAGGAAATTGCAAACCCGATGGATTAGGATATGGGTGGTACATTAAACGCTTAAGAAGTACAATTGAGGAGGCATATCAAAAGGCTGGTAGTGAAGAGAAGGTGATTGTTATTGGACACTCTGCAGGTGGATGGTAAGTTCTCTCGTGTGTGTGTGTCAATATTGTACGTGTGTGTCTTTACATATACCTATGTCGTACATATTGATATATATGTTCACATACATATACAAACCAGGCTTGCTAGAGCGGCACTAGGAGATGGTTCTTGGAATATAGATAATAATGATAAAGAAAACGAAGCAAGAGCTGCTGATCGAGTGAGAGCATTAATAACAGTCGGGGCTATTCACAAGCCGCCTGCCGGAGATGCTGCTTCTACATGTGTAACACGAGGTGAGTTATTGTATTCAGATTTATATGTTTGGTGGAATACATGCTTAAGAAAAATCACATTACTTATTATTATTGTTCTCTGTACCTTTATCAGGTGCTCTATCTTATTTAGATGAGACATATCCTGGAGCATATCACAAAGATGAAGGAATCTCATATATATCAGTTGGAGGCGATGCTGTAGTAGGAAAGCAACCACAACAGAAGCAATCTGCAATAGAAGGAAATGAACCAAAAGAAGGATCTAAGGAAGTCAATGATGTATACAAAACAAGAGGAGAAGGCTCGGCATCATCTGTAGCATACACTTCATACAGTGCAGTCAGTGGCGATGGAGAGATGACCGGAGATGGCGTCGTACCTCTCCAGTGGACTTTGCTTGAGGGATCTCGAACAATCGTATTAGATGGTGTTGTTCACTCCATTAATGAGGCAGGAACTACTCTGCCCTCAAATTCTTGGTACGGGTCTGAGACAGTGGTTGATAGATGGCTGAATGAAGCTCTTGAAGAGGCTGGTATTGAGATTGATTCATCAAGCAAGGGAAACCCGTTCATGCAAATGATAGAAAGTATTCTCCCAATGTAAATATTAAACCATATTTTAATGAAGGTATGATATATCATTATGAATGCATCTCATCATCTAGTATTAGTATCTCATAGGATACCTCATGGTATCCTTCCACACGCACAAATTATCGCAGTGTATACCTCTAGTACAACGTAACCACTTCGATAATTATTAGTTGGGTAACATCATGGCGGCATCAAGAAGTAGTGCTACTCAACTATTGAACCTGTCGAGGATACAGCATATTAGAAGTAGTTGCATAATAAGTAGTGCTTTTCAACGGAGAAATAAAAGTAGTATTATTCCCTTCCTGCAACAAAATAGATATGAAGATGTTTATGAGAGTGCTTTATACAATGCCACAGAGTTTGATAAACATTATGGATTGGGTGAAAAAGATACTCTCTTCTCATCATGGAGAAAGAGACAAATAGAATTGACTAGACAAAATCCAATAAAGCCTCATCCTAAGCAACCTCCTCGATTGATACCTCCTTCACCTGATCATCTACCAACATTCTTCCCTTCATATGCTCATTCAGGTAATGTTGGTGTACCACAATTACCACATGATACAGTATTACTTCATGACGAGGCATCAGTACAACGGATGAAAAAGGCTGCACAACTTGCTAGACGACTATTGGATTATGTCTGTCATCCATCTGTGGCAAAAGTAGGGAGGACAACTGAGGAAATAGACAAACTATTACACGAAGCTTGCTTAAAACATGGTGCCTATCCAAGTCCTTTAAACTATTCTGGGTTTCCTAAAAGTGTATGCAGTTCAATAAACGAGGTCGTAGTGAGTTCACCTATGTGTACTTTCGTCACTTAGCTTGTTTACTGATCTCTTTGCCCTTTTCTCTTACCTAGTGCCATGGCATACCAGATTCACGGCCATTAGAACTGGGCGACATTGTTAGTTTTGATGTCAGCTGCTATGTCGGTGGTGTACACGGTGATAATTGTGCCACGATTATCGTTGGTGATTATGATGTAGAAGAACCCATTGATGACTTCTCTTGGGATAGTGACGATGCAACAACAGCCACCACTACTACAGCGTCTTCATCACCACAACTACAAAAAGACTGGCCATCAGCAACAAACATTATACCACATAAAGAATCATTTTCTACAATAGAAGAAGAAGAAAGATTCATCTCAGCAAGAAGATTAGTCCAGGCAGCATTAGAGAGTAGAGATGCAGGTGTAGCGGCATGCAAACCAGGAGGTTGTCTGTCTGATATTGGCGGGGCAATTCATGCCGTTGTTGATGCATATGGATATGATACTGTTAGACATTATAGAGGCCACGGAATAAGCTCTGATTTCCATTGTGCACCGTTTGTAAAACATTTCCGCAATAACGATATGATGGAACTTGTTGATGGTATGATATTTACAATTGAGCCAATGATAACAGAAGGGAGTGCTGATTGTCATGAATGGTCGGATCATTGGACTGTACTGACGAAAGATGGAGGTAGGAAAGTCCGCGTTAGTATTGTTTTATTGTATGACTCGTGTGTTCAGTAAAGTCTCGACGACTTGACTACTTTATTTGACTTACCTTAGTTTGCCTTTATTGATTGCCCTTTTATATCGTATGTATTAACATATGTTATGATCTCCTCTCTTTCATCATCATAACCTGTGATAACGCGCATCTTCCAGAGCCGCCCAGTTTGAGCATACAGTACTGATCAATAAAGAGTCGGTTGAGATATTAACTTTACCATAGATAGTTATAGTCTGGTCTAAATATCTTACATAGAAAGATCACGACGCAAAACGCTCTTTCAACTTCCGAATTTCCTCCTTCAATTTGTTATTCTCGTTGAGCAAGTTATTGTTCTTACTCTTCAGGAATTCATTCTTCGACTGCAACTCGACAACTTCTGACCCAGCCACTGCACTATCAAATTGTTCTATTCCACTACCACTACCGTCATACAAGTCTTTGACCATTTTATAATGATTGTACATAACACAACTGGCATGTATCTGCGTAGATGGATTATACTTGTAAAGCTCAGCTTTGTCAGCATCCACATTCTTATGCGTGGGCCTCAGAGAGAAGAACAAAACATATCTGGATTTTGTCGCTGAGATATGGTTGCCAGGACCACGATGGATAAGAGTCGGAAGAGCTAACAACCCGTCACCAGTTTTGCCTGTAGAACTTCCAGCATAAGCATCACATAGCTGAGCCGGATTGTTGTTAAGCAACTCACCAAAACATGATACAATCTTACTCTCAAAATCATAGCCTTCGGCTAGAGGCTGCTGCTCATCACATTGACCGCAATACCATGACTCGTTTGTTAGATGAACTCCTCTTCGAAAGTCACAGTCTTTGATTTGTCGCATCTTCTTGCACGAGTTACACTCTATACTTATACCAGTAGGATAATCTTTTGAAGAATCATACTTTGAAACACAAGTACTCTCTTGGCCATCCAAGAGATGGATAATCCCAAATAGAGAAGTTGTCATGTGATCATCAGCATGAGGACATTGGGGAGGTGACCCTGGCTCAGTGACTACAATCTTTGCTGACTCAAGGATGAAGCCACTATAGTTTGATTCTGTACAGCCCAGTCCTTTCTCACCAAACACACTCAGCATAGTCTTTGAAGTCGATTCACAGCGTTGTACTGCTGCATTGATTTGTTGAGACAACTCAGCTGATACATCAAGTTGGAGAGCATTTGATATGTCTTCAGCAATAACTTCATCTTCTTCTTCCATATCAGAAGCAGATCGCTTGGCAGAAATGGCTTTCTTGGAAGACAATCCAGATGAAGGCCTCAATGTCTTCAACACGCCACGCTTCCATGCGAAACATCCCTTTTCCTCACAACGACTTCGTGTTGGAGGATTGACTTTAGCACATTTATGACATTGCCATTTGCCTTCAGGCAAAACCTTTACAGGGGCGTCCTTCTTCTCTATGACATCATTATTAGCATTGCTATCCTCATAATCATCCATCGAATTCTGATTAGCCAATAAATAACGCTCTACGCTTACAGCACTTCTAAATCTCATACCATTTGGTGAATAAAAATATTTATCAACAGTCTTTGACGGCGGCTTGCGGGGTATAACATCCATTGTCCATCCTACTAATTCAGGGCATGGTAGCTGTCCTTTTGCTTTCGACTTTGATTTGATAGCAAGTGATGGTGTTTCTGATTTCACAGTGGCGACCTCATCTTCAACTACTGAAGCTCTGATATAAGATGAATGTAGCTCTCGATCAATATCTCCATCGTCGTAGTCAATATCGTAGTATGCATTTCCTCCCCCAACAATAGTGCCTTGATACCATTCATCATAAGTGCCTTGATACTTTGCTTCAACTCGTTGTCCTATCTTGAAACCTGTTGGTATCTTCTTCTTCTTCTTCTTTGGAACATGTGTAGACTTCTGCCGCGATAAAGTAGCAACTTTCTTCTTTGCTTCATTGATTATATCACCAAGAAGACATTTTGGTATCATATTAGAAATCTCAACAAAGCCAAACTTGTCAATCTCTGTCGGGTCTTTATTGCTAATACACTTCTCGATAGGCGGTAGTTCGACACCTCCGTGATAATATCTCATGTTAGTTTTGTTAGGATGAGAATGTGTATGATCAATGACTGCCTCTTTAACGTCAGCTTCTTTATACTTTGGTTTGAGGTCGTCATCATCAGATTTGAGCACACCAGACTTCAATTTGACGTCATCTTCTATCCTCGACTCCTTGACATCATTGTCATCATTATCTGATGTCAAATCTATTACTGATCTACTGGACTCGTTTGATACTCGTCCTTGGATAGTCTGTTGAGATTGTTTGGCATGTTCCATAATCTTATTTATTATTGCTTGCCTTTTCATTTCCAGTTGTTGTGATTCCCTAGTTTTGTCAACTATAACTTGTCTTAAGTATTGATTATTTGTATCTACCTGTTGTATGTTGTTTATTACACTATCACGCGAAATTGCAACATCATTATTATGAATACTACCTGGAAGTCTTGCACTAAACCTTTCAAAATCATATTGATTTGAGATGCCAAGAGAAGGAGGTCCTTGAACTTGAATTTGTGGTGGAGGATAACTACATCTCATTTGATTATCATTAGCGGCGGTATCAGTACTACTATACTCTCTATGTATACTTGATATAGTATTGGTAGTAATATCATTTTGAGAGATAGGAAGTGTATATCCAAGTCCAACCGATAACGGTGAAGACAGTGTATCATAATTATATGAGTTTTGGCTTTGTGGATGTGACACTGCGATCTTTCTTCCCTCTCCTCTTGCTGTATTGGTAGGCGGTGACTTACTGGACGACATCTTCTTCCCAACAGTAGAGGTATGGTGGTGGTTAAGCAGATAATTATATCACTACTGATTTTAGATTTTGCGATTTAATGCAGATTATAGGCTAGATCTTAGTTTATAATAACATCAAGTATTTACCTATCGCAAAACCACTACCAATTGAAAAGAGCGTCAACCAATCTATGAACCGTAGAACAACGTACGAACATATATGATTATATCATAGGTCGTTTATTTCATAAAGCATTGCCAATATAGAGAGTTATAAGGTAAACAGAGGAACTCAATCTCCTCAAATAAAACAGTGAAAACTCAACACTCAACACTCACCACAAACTGAAACTTGTAGACGAGAGACGTAATATACATACTAAGATGGCCGAGCAAGAACCAATAGAGGCAGAGACTGCATGCAAGGGTGAGTTTATCTAATTGTTTTTGCAATGTCTATTGAGATATGTGCAACGCAACTAATACTACTTGAACTTACACTCTCATAATAATATTGTTTATGTTGTGTAGGACCAAGTGGTGCAACTGGCGAACCTCTTCCTTCCCAATCTCTCATCCAACTATCACGTCTATATGCCCAGGATCCTGCATTAATTGCAGATAAAAGCACCTCATTCCATGGATGGGTACGTCGTATCCGTGTAGGTGGTGGAGGTTCAATTGTCTTTATTGATATGTATGACGGTACACAAGTTGGTTCACTTAATTGTCTTTGTGAGGAGGCATGGTTCAAGGGAACTGATGATGATGGCACTAAAAGTGAAGAAGATACAAATGAAAATGTATGCCATTACAAGACTTTAACATTTGATCAACTTAACCAATCAGAACATATTAGTATCGGATGTGCCGTGGTTATTGATGGGAAGATTGTATTATCACCACCAACGGCTACACAAGATTTTGAAATCCAGGCAACACGTGTACGTGTTATTGGTAAAGTCTTTGATCCAGTTGCATATCCATTACAGAAGGGTACCGAGAAGAAGATGGTTAGTTTACGTAACTTGCCATTCTATCGATTCCGTGCTCAGGCATCACAGAGTGTATTTCGTATCCGTAGTAAGCTTGATATGGCAGTACACTTATTCATGGATCAGGAGGATGTACATTTAACAGATCCTAATATTATGACCGTGAGTGATTGTGAGGGTGCGGGAGAAACATTCCACGTCGATCCATTAATGTTTGGTAATGATTCGGAGGGTAATCCTGTTAAGGTTGGGTTGACTGTGTCAAGTCAATTACCATTAGAGGCTGCCATTTGTGGTTTCCGTCAGGTATATACCTGTCAAAAGAGTTTCCGTGCCGAGAAGTCTGACACTGCCAAGCACTTGGCAGAGTTTTTACACGTCGAGTATGAAGGAGCATTTATTACTTTGGATCAACTCGTTGCACAGAGTGAACGATTTGTCAAGTTTGTTATTAATTATGCATTAGAACGGTGTGACGAGGACTTTAAATTCCTCGAAAGTCGTATGGCACCCAGTGATATGAAACCAACACGTACATTATTAAAGGAGTGTATGGACCGTCCATTCATTAAGATTAAGCATCGGGATGCAATCGATTTGATTCAAAAGTTGGTAAAAGAGAAGGCCAAGATTCCAGGAGATGATGGCAAGCTCAAACGTGTCAAGGTGAAGGAATTCCCTACATATGATGATGATCTGGGTAGTGAACACGAGAAGATTTTGGTTCAATACTTTGGTTATATGGCTGTACCGGAAGATCAGCGTGAGGATTATATTAAGAATGGCAAGGAGTTTGGTGCATTCGTCTTTGTTACTCATTGGCCATTAAAGATCAAGTCTTTCTACATGGCTCAAACTGATGATGGTAGTGGAGAATGTTTATCGTTTGACTTGCTTTGTCCTCGTGTTGGAGAGTTGTTTGGTGGATCTATGCGTGAATGGAGGTTTGACAAGTTAGATGAGGAAGTTAAGCGTAGGGGTATGGATGTGTCACCGATTCAGTGGTTCCTGGACTTGAGAAAGTCGGGAAGTTGTCCTCACGGTGGATGGGGAATGGGATTTGATCGATTATGTATGTTGGTTTGTGGTGTACAAAGTGTCAGGGATGTGGTAAGTCTGCGTTGCCTTAGTTTGCCTTTATTGTTGTCCTTACAAACAACGTATACTAACATATATTGCAATATCTTCTAGGTGCCTTTCCCTGTTTACTATGGTCACTGTCCATACTAAAGACTTGGGCTATCTCATAGTCATTAACTTATTATCACAAATAATGTAGAATGAGGTATAGATGTTATCAGAAATACAACCGCTACCGGAGCAGAGGTAGTGTAAGATATGTTGTGCAGATTAGAGTTGAGGTTTGGCTTTACATTATTAGAGGATCTTAACCACACACTATATCCCTAGAGTGATACTACACATGATAGGTTACATGTCATGTCATGTACCTTATTCGCACTACAACTATTATCACTTTTCTGAGATTTTTTTTTGAAATCTCTATTTTTGCAATTCACCTCGACTCAACTGAAACTACACGAGATCTTCTCTTCTCTCATGAAATCTCTATCTCCTACAAATCTATATTAATATCACAAAGGCACCATGTCTGATATAAAAATGCGTCAGAAGCATCCGTCCTTTGTGGAAACGGGGTCGTGCTTCGATACAACAAACTCAAAGAATGTCAATGTTGGTGGACATGATGCTCTTCCCCAGAAAGTGATTGACGAAAGTGCATTCTGTTTCAACAAAAAGACTGAACGAAAGACACCCACCAAGTTTATGAGGAGGGGTACTGGATCGGGTGGTACGCTTCGTCCACCGAATCGAGATGAGGCACCACCAGAATTTCCTGACGAAAATGTGACCGCATCGTCAGTTTCAGATCAGAAGGGTCCTAGGCGACTGTCAACAGATCGAGTTCGTAATCCCAATCAACAACAACGAAACAAGGCTGATTTTCCAGCATTTATGGAGCGGCCGAATCCACCCAATACAGAGTTTCGTCGTTTCTATGAACGAGGTGACCTACCAGTACAAATAGAACACGGTGGCTGTCAGAATCGTATAGCATGGAAAGTTGCCATTGAAAAGCTTGACTTTCATCACTACTTGCCAATCTTTTTCGACGGATTACGAGAAGTAGAAATGCCATATGCCTTTCTCTCTGAACAGGGTGTATATGATATGATGCAAATCGGCTCGAGTAAGATAGTTCCCGTCATTCCACAACTAATCATACCAATCAAGACTGCTTTGAATACCCGAGATCGATCAGTTATTGCCAAAGTTCTAAAGGTATTACAGGCACTTGTCAAGTGCGATCATGAACAAAATCTTGTTGGTCAAGCACTCGTGCCATACTATCGACAGATCTTGCCTGTACTGAACATCTTTATACGAAAGAATGAGAATTTGGGTGACGGTATTGACTACGGACAGAGGAAGCGAGGAAATATTGGTGAACTCATCATGGAAACGCTCGAGGCATTTGAGACTCATGGAGGTCAAGATGCATTCATCAACATCAAATACTTCGTACCAGTTTATGAGAGTACTATCTTGAGATGATAGAAAATGCTATATAAAAAGCCGTTAAACTCTCCTATTGTGGACCTCAGGATGTAATGGTAGAGGAGGAGGACTGTCCTGGTGGGAAGAAGTGCCATACAATACTAAGTGCTATGATCCAATAACTTTTTCTCTTTCTAAGCATTGCAGTAGTAATCATATATGTAAAACCATTTTGGTGTCAATTTCCTCTCCTCTCTCTACTCTCAATTGATTCATGCCTCTTACTTTTTCTTATTCTTTTTGAATTGTTCAAGTGCAATAGAACATACTGCCAAGAGCTGTAGTGTCTCATCACTTCCATCAATCAAATTCTTATCAGATTCAGCTACCTTGACAGCAATGATAGCCTTTGCCACATCACTAATATCATCCAACAAGATAATCTTTGCCATTAACGCACTCAAAACATACTCTGCCGAATAACCATCTAAGACAATATCCTGTACAAACTTTCTCATGGCATCAAACTTCTTCCCACGTAATACTTCGATCAACCCATCAATCAAGGCAGCTGGTGGTAAACCTGCCATCTCTGCAATACTTTCCTTTTTAATCACATCTCCATCCTTTCCACCCGAGAGTGAATGTGCCGACTGTAATGTTGTTACTGCCCTTCTCATATCACCCTGACTTAAATCCAATATCTCATCAACAACTTCCTCATCTTTTCCCTCATCAAAGTTACAATGTTCCTCATTTGCAATATACATGATACGTTGTTTCATACTAGCCACGGGTAAAGGAGCGAAACGAAACTTGGCACAACGACTAGCCAGTGGTTCAATAATACGTGTAACATAATTACAAATGAGAATGAACCGTGTAACTTTTGAATATGCCTCAATAACACGACGCAATGCAGCTTGTGCGTCACGAGTTACAGTATCAGCCTCATCCAATATGATAATTTTGAAGGGTGGGTTGGGATATTTCTTTGTTGGTGCATCATCATCTACATCCATCTTCTCTCCTTCACCACCATTATCATCACTTGTCTTTTTACCAAAGAAGTTCTTCTTAGCAGCACCGGCATTACTTCCAGTATTACTTGATCCAATGGCTAAACTTGCAAAGTGTTTAATTTTATCACGGACGACACTAATTCCCCTCTCATCAGATGCATTAAGTTCTAATACACGACGTTTAACTTGAGATGGGTCAAATAATTGACGGCATAGTGCCAATGCCACTGATGTTTTACCAGTCTATACAATTTTAAGTTGTATGGTGCACCAACCAATTAGATGTACCATTGGATTTTATGCACAAGATGTGCACATCATGCATTGAAGATGATAAAGAAAAACACAAAAAATGTAAGTGATGGAAAAATGATATTATATATAAGTAATGTTTAACAATATATAATATCAAACTAAACCACACACAAACATATACTGTATAAAAAACTTACACCTGGTGGACCGTAAAAAAGAAGGTGAGGTAGACGATTTGTTTCTACCGCATTGGTCAATGTTGATATAATTTCAGTCTGATGTGATACATCAGTTAGAGACTTGGGACGATATTTCTCCACCCAGGGGGTAGCAGTAGTTGTTGCCATCGTGAGTAGGAGAATAAGGAAGGTAGCGGCTTGTAATAGGTTCAAAGTCAACTTGGCGGTTCAAACTCTTTTATTCTTTCTATTATCATGTATTCTCTCATAATTTTTGTAGTGAATAGATACGGGTAGATTTGAGTATGTATTTACTGTATTGATGTAGTAGATGTAGACTCGACACAAGCTAGAGGGGGCTGGCGGCTGGTTGTCTAAAACCGTACAATATCTCCATCTCACAGTCGGCAAGGTATCAGCATCGATTCTTAATTCGCCATATATTACAATCTCGGTGGTTCAAAAGTGCACATCAATCTACATAGAAATTGCTACAATATTTTATTGACACAAATCACAAAGGATTACCTGCAACACAATATCTTATATTGTATATTGTATTACATATTATTACAATAGAAGACCGAAAAGTTCACCTCCGCATCAAAATCTTATTATCTTATCATGTCCAACAATCAACAGCCACCGAATCATCATGATCAGATACGGCAAGCAATTGTTGATAGACAACAATTTTATAACCACCAAATTGCTCTGCAAAATCATGCTGCTTCCCAAGGCTTGCAATATTCATATCCAAT
>Ga0214478_100836_pt1 | contig 17115 bp, 18 predicted proteins | sample M1_20Mar14CPVII9_2_FD_178001 | JGI IMG/M metagenome (GOLD analysis project Ga0214478, IMG submission 178001) | Marine eukaryotic communities from Monterey Bay, California, United States - M1_20Mar14CPVII9sort6BwellD7 | ecosystem: Environmental > Aquatic > Marine > Unclassified | place: USA...
TTATATCTGCCTTCATCATCCATCACCATACCACTTATTTTGGCCATCGCTCAAAGGTTGACCAATCTCTTCTACTCTATCACTTCCATCTAAATATACTTTTAGCACGAACTCGGCATTACTCGGCGGACAATAGATAGCAGCTACACCATCCTTATTAGTACTAACAGCGCCACCATGCCACATCCATCTACCTCTATCAACCTTTTCAACACGTTCCTTCCATGGAATTGGATTTGATTTATAATAACTTGGTTTATTTGGTAGTGGTAATACAGTAACTTGATGTGTAGATAATTCTACCTTCAACACTCCTTGTGTACTCCACGCTGGTATACCATATAAGCATCCATTGTATATAACTCCTCGCAACCATTTAAATTGCCCTTCATGAAATTCATTTGGCAATGGTATTGTTGATATCTCAGCGGGTATCTCTTCCCCATCAGTATTAGTATAAGAGGGTGTAATACATATGATCTGATGTGAATGTGATGGTATGCCATATATTTTACCAGTGTTGGGATCAACTGCACCTCCTAGCCATTTATGCTTGCCTACGAATGTCGTTTCGGGAGGACCTCCATTCTTTGCAATACGATCATTACGTCTTGCTAATGCTGCTTTCTTTTTGGCACGCTTACGTTGTCGACGTTCGTCTGCAGATGTTAGTTGTGATGGATATTGTTCTGATGCTGTCATTATATTTTTAATAAGTTGCAATCTTTGTTTTTTATTATATCGATACGAAGAATAATATAAGCAGTAGTATGGGTGATGGATGATGAAGGCAGATATAAACTCAAAGTAAGTGATGAAGATACAAAGTAGCAGTAAAGCGGCGGTGCAAGGAAATTTCAGAATCATCAACTATTCTAATAGATGAATCTATTCACAACAAAGGCCGATGTATAATAGTCAGTGGTTGGTATGGACTAATAATACTCGTGGTAGCGAGGATGTTGGGTACCAGGTAAGAGGGGGAGAGATTGTTGATGATAAATAAAGATGATGGTGTCGTTGACTGTTGACTCGCTAAATATTGAGTCCTCTCGGTATCCAGTATCCCCTCGATCTCATATCATACACAGAAAGGTAATGTATATATATTTATATAGTCTTACCTCTATGAGTTGAACTGTATTACAGATGTCGTGTGTAGGATACCAATCGCCAAAAATGATGGACATATGTCTTTTTATTCAGAATTATTTCTTCGTTTATAGTGAATCATGGTAATTAGCCCACCTGCTGAGCATACTACTAGCCTTTCTCTTGATAGCCACGATATACATGTAAAGTTATATAGTGTGAACATTGCAATCTTAAACTGTATTGTTACAAATACAGCATACAAAACAACTCTATAATTTGAGTCCAATTTCATTGCAATTGCAATATCCCCTTCTAAATTATTATTATTATCAACCATCATCATCATCAGCCACTATGAACGTTATTCTTCAAGATGTCGATATGCAAAGTAATATCTTTGAACCAGCCTCTCCTATGATGGATGATAGCAGTAAAAGCACAATGTCTCGAGTAGTCTCAGATCATCGGCTAGCCGATGTGGTGCCCGATACAGATATGTCTCCTCCTGTCGTCGGAACATTCTCCATCGATGACTCAATCAGTGGTAATTGTTTTAGCAATATAGAGCACAAGTATCATATAGATGGTACTTTATTAGGGGAGGGCCATCATGGTAAGTTGTTTGGTACCGACCGATTATCCTTGACCTATGCAGAATTATGATATATGCTCACATCTTATGCACTCTTAATCATCTCCCTTCAATATAGGTTCTGTGAGATCATGCATCAATCGTTCTACAGGACAAAAGTATGCCGTCAAGTCGATATCAAAGAGTGACCCTAATGTCAAGCCGGGTGGATTGGCAAGGGAGATAACGCTGTTACAAGAGATGGAGCATGAGAATATCATCCAGCTCGTCGATCTATTCGAAGATTCAGATTATGTGCATATTGTTACTGATTTGTGTATGGGAGGAGAACTATTTGACAAGATTGTAGAGAAGAGTGCCGAAGACAATGGATGTCCATGTTTTCGAGAAGAAGAGGCCTCAAGAATAATACACCAAGTACTCAAGGCAATTGAATATATGCACAAGAAGAATGTAGCTCATCGTGATATCAAACCAGAGAACATACTGTTCGATAGTAAGGATACCGATTCTCCAATCAAGATAATTGACTTTGGTCTATCTAGGAAGCATCTTTCAAAGAAGAATGCGCCCATGACCACGATTGTAGGAACACCCTACTACATTGCACCAGAAGTTCTCAAGAAGAGCTATGACAAGAGTTGTGACCTATGGAGTGTTGGTGTCATCGCATACATTATACTCTGCGGGTACCCGCCTTTCAATGGTCGTTGTAACGATGAAACTCACGCAAGTGTCCAAAGAGGCAAATACTACTTCCCCATTGAAGAATGGAAAGACATAAGCCACGAAGCAATGGACTTCATCCATCGTATGTTGCAAATGGATCCTCGAAGACGAATGAGTGCCAAGGAAGCCATGAATCATCCATGGATCCTCAAGCACAATACGAATACAAGTACTTCTGATGATGATGATATTTGCATGACAGAAGAAGTTGTACAAGTTACAAGTCATGAGTATTTTCCTCATTCACCTTCTTTGGAAGTTGTATTTCATGAGCCGCCACCTGTAAGAAAAGCTATTGCCGTAGTGTCACCGACTCCGTCAATAAGGAAGGTTCGAATGTCCTCTTTTTATCACTAGACAGAATATACAAATATATGTCCAGTCCCTGAACAGTCCCTGTAAAATACAAATAGGTAATAGGTACAGTTATTGAACATATAGATGTAAACATAATGTTTAGATTCACTTAATGAAAACCTTCTACTACTATAACCTATACTTTATCCACCTTCATGTCATTAATTTATAAGAACTCATTCATTGTCTTCAATATGACTTTTATGTCATCTGGTCTTGACAATCTGTGATCTCCTCCATCCAACAATCTCACAGTAACATCCATTGCACGATACTTTTCCCGCAAAACTTTTACAGCATTTGTGACTGTTTCCAAAGGTACTACATCATCACCTATCCCGTGCAGGAAACGAACGGGACAACTCAATGTGTTATTAGAATGTTCATCTGATAGGTTTTGACATAGTAGATAATCATTTCCGCTTTCGTATAAGGCTCGAGAGAATGGGTACGGCTCGGCCAAGTAGGGCGAATAAACATTTACAGTTGGATTATTATCATCCTCTTTTGATAGAATGCATTGATGTTGCTCCTTCGTCATCTTTTTAAATGTGTGATATGTAAAGTCAATAGCAGATCCTATACCAATGATACCAGATATGCAATTTGGTCTCTCCAATGCCATTTGCAGCTATCCAAGCACCAAGCGATGACCCTACAAGCACAATTTTAGGACACCACTCGACACTACTATCCATGTTCACTGCAACATCTATCATTTGTCGCGAATCTTCCATCCAATCATGCATTGTACAATCAACAAAACTACTAGAACTATTACCATGACCTCGATAATCAAAGCAAAGATAACCAGCATTGTTTTCTTTTGCAAATTGTTGTATTGCTTGAGATTTTGTACCAGACATGTTACTTAGCAATCCATTCAAAAGTATAACTATAGTTGTAGGGGAAGTAGCATTAGTTGATGGTGCATAGTATCGATATGCTAGGCGGACAGTTTGATTCACGTCGTTAAATTCATGGTATTCAATTGGCATTTGATCAAATGCCAGCGGTAGTTCTTGATTGTCATTGGAGCTGTCGCTTTGCAGCAAGCTACAATATAGCATTATGCCTACGTGCTATATTTGAGCGAGTCCCTTGATGAAAAGCAATAACGATGTAGCATGATATTATGACAATAGTTGCAATGAGTTGTAGCAGAGGATATCTTAATCATATGATGATAAGTGCATAAGATATGCTCATTGTATTTATTAATTATATTAAATACAATATTAAATAGAACAGCTGTCTCCCAGCCCCATTGTACAATAAATTGACAGAGGGCAACAAGTCATACTTATCATATCACCCCCTTATCAGACCGCGCCAAAGATAGCCGCCATTTTAGAGGCCGCCAAAATTAGTATTAAGATATGGTATGGCTTCTGTCTCTGCTCGCTTCTGTCTTTCGATATTATTTTTGCCCCCAAACAGTAATACCAAGACAATTGTTACGCATGTAAGTATTTATAAGTGTGTAACATTTGTCTCTCTTATCAGCATTCGATCAGTTTTTTCTTTCAGCCTATTTTTTAAATATCAAACATCCCCCTCCATCTCTCTCATTCAAAAAGTAGCCAACGATTATTGATGTAGATGTATGGGCTCATAGTTTACAACAATAGCAGCAACAACAATCTACAACTAATATATTTATTAACTCAAAATAAACACAATGGTCGCCGCCGAGTATAACCGAGGATCTTCTTCCGCCAATGCCAATGTGAGAGTATCATCTACCATCGTCGATACGAGCATTGAGAGTACCATCAACCATCGTAGTAGGGGTATATTTCGTGCTACCAATACTAATCAAGTTAATGGCAACACTGTCAACCATCAAGAGCCTACATCTTCATCAGCATCGAGTAGATGCAGTGGTGGTGGCATCCTCCAATGCCTCTCGTCATTTACTCTGAAACCGATCGATGGAGAGTCGTCCATAGATGTAGAAGAGCTCGTTAATGATGATGAACATCATCACTCTCCCTCTCCCATGCATAGACAAAGACAACAGCAACAGTCATTCCAATCTATCTTCCGTCGTCCGATATGCGGTACGAAGCGAGGTTTTGAAAATGAGGACGACGAAGACGATGAATATCTGTATTGCAATGAACCGTCCAAGAAACGAAGATGCATTGCTCCGTCGATATGCCGATCTAACCCTATCGGTTCTACCAGTAGCACTGACAATGGATATGAAGATACACTGCCGCCGCTAAGCACCATATCGACATCATCTTTATCTGTATCTCCTCTAGCATGGTCATCTTCACCCTACACCGCCTTGTTTGTCGAGGCTGAAGCTGTACCTGTGATGAATGATAATACAAGATATTTGAATCACCCGCTCTCCTTCGAGACATCATTGCCCAGTGTAATTTCAGACGAGGATATGTCTTTGACCAAGAAAGAAGAAGATTGCTAATAGCTGTTTGTATGTGTTTGTTGTATCGACAAGGAAAGCTTAAGTGTATTCCCTTGTCACTATAATAGAGATAAGTAGAACTATTGTAAAGAAGAAATATTGCTAGCATTTATGAACATGTGCAATCTACCTAGGTGTTAATAGCAAATGCCTGTTTCTCACGCTTGCCACGAGGATAGACCCTATATGCAAGGTATTGCAATATTGTATCCTTTACGGGCCCAGGCACGTCAATACAACAGCCTCGACGATCTATATCATTGTGTTTGATTTCTTCTGCTCTACATTGTATCCCGGCTTTCCAAAATGCCAGTTCAATTGTTGTTGTTGCCTCCTTCACTTCGTAATAGTCGAGTACACTAATAATTTTGTCGAGGGGTTCTCTCACTACTTTCCAATTGACTCCATTAATGCCCATACCATTAGATGGTATCAGCAACTCACCATTACTCATTTCTACTCCACGGATTGCATTGATTTTGTTCGTAATAATCTTTCTTTGATTGGACACTTCAATAATACTTTCCAAACGAGTTGATAGAGACGGGAGTTTAAACCTTTGAAAAGACAGACAGTGGCTAAATACCGATGTTCCCATATTATGAACGCCTTCATCAAGTAGTACCACCTCTCTCAAACTCCTACAACCTTTAAATGCATAATCCTTAACTTTCTGTATCCTCTCGTTGAGCACTACCACCCTCAAATTTTCACAACCATTAAATGCCCACATTCCAATAGTCACTAAAGTGGATGGGAAGGTTATGCTTTCTAATGAAGGACAATGCTCAAATGATTGATTTCCAATCTTCTTGAGCCCGTCATTGAATACCACTTCTCTCAACTTTGTACAATAATGAAATGCAAAACTATCGATTTCAATGAGAGTAGAAGGGAAATTGATACTTTGTAAAGATGAACAGTCCCGAAATGCACTCGAACCAATCTTCATCAGACCTTCATTGAATGATATTTTCTTTAATTCTTTGCAATTATGAAATGTACTGGCAGGGATGTCAGTGATACTAGAATGAATCTGGACTTTAACCACATCTTTTGGAACCTGACCACTCCCCGTATACATATAAACTTCATCTGCTGTTGCTGTTGTTGATGTATCGGTGCTTTCCATAATTATATTGGTCTAACTTTTGTAATAATATGATACGATTTAGCTAATTTTAGTAATAGTGATATATTGCTCTGTTGTAATATGTAGTTTGTTTTAGTTCTCAATATATTAACTAACAGTCTTTATCGGTGCATCAGATTAATTTTCGTTAGAGTTATACTGAAACATATCTGGTTCTTCTCGGATATCCGTACCATTATCGAAGAGTAGAATGAGATAAAGATTACTTTTATATACTATACTATAGATGAGGCGTCAATGATACTACTAATACTTCTCTCCCTCCCCTTAGCCGATAGAATCAACACCACTCTTGAAACGGTTGGACTATTTTATTCGTAGAGTTAAATTATTAACCCTTGAAGTTGCAGAGTACAAATGACCCCAATAGCAGGCCTTTGATTCACTCATTGAATGAAGATGAAGTCGGGTGAATGAGATATTAGATATCGTGGTAGGTTTTGATTGGATAACAACACGACAGTAATATCAATATGTTTATCTATACACTACTTTCAATTGTCATCCTCTTCTTTTCGGCTGAGGCGTCAGCCAATGAAGATGCAATTCTTTTTCAAACAATTTCAGACTCCATTGCAATTCAAGACGATCCTACAGCTCCTGATGAAGTATGTCTCCATGGTAAGGCATATGCCATGGCAGATGAGGGCGATGGAGACTATTTAAAGATAGTACCAAACAAGTAAGTCGATGTGTTGTGACGGCTGTTTATGTGTGTATATGTAATGTGCATATCATGTGCATACAATATCTATTGCAATGTCGTCTAACACTATGACTACATATAATCCTCTTCCTCATATTATCCATCCATCCCATAAAATACCAACAGATGGCACTCCGGAACAATACTATTTGGTAAAAAGAAGACAGGATATTATTGCAAATTGGGGGACGGATCTCGTCCAAACCTCGGTCTTTACTCACATCTAACATTCCAAGCAAAGGCCTATAACTTCAATCCGTCACTAGATTGTAATCCTCGACTAGATTTCTACGGTGGTTCATGGCCACGCAAAACATCGAATCAAATTATATTAAGTAATCAATATGTATTAGAAGTAGATGAGTTGGTAGATTATGAATATCGCACGGTAGTTATCCCAACAGATGATTTAAAGACTTCAAGATTTTCCATTAGATCAGATACAAAAGTTAACTTTTAGGAATTGTGGTGGTATGAGTGGTCAACGGTATGATTTACAGAATATTAAAATGACTGATAATCCTCCTACTGGTGCTGGAGGGGGTGTTGAGACGTCGGCACCTACTGAAAGTTCAACAACACTATCCCCAACATTACGAGCAACTACATTAAGTCCAACGCTTAAACCCTCTACTTTAGCTCCGCAGACTTCTCACCCATCAAAAGTACCCACGGATGTACCATCTATTGGAACTTTAGAGGATTTAGTAGTGTATGATAGTTTAAGTGATGGCTATTCTGTTGAGAGTAGTGATCAAAGGTAAGAAATAGAGGCAAAGGTGGAAGATTTGATATGCTTATCTTGTGGCCAAACTTACGCTCATCTTCCTATCATTGTCTTCCTCTTCCCCTAACCTTCCCTTATACAGTTGTCTGTACAATAATCACAAGGGGTTATCTACTCAAGCTACCGACCCACAAGATGGAGATCACATGATCATTGAACCCGACCCTTGGCGACCTGGAGGTATATCTTTTGGTTGTCTAGCCAAGACGGATGGCGTATGTACTCACACATGCTTTCAAGACGGATCATATCCAGATTTTTCACCATATAGTGCACTTACATTTCAAGCAAAGCTTGATAATGGTGAGGCCTTAGTTGAGGAATGCAAGCCAACACTCCTGTTATACGGTGGTGGTTCTGGCTCGTCCATCAAGGAAAGTAATCGTATCGTCCTTCAAGGTACTTATGTTGATGAAGGAAGTCTTGTTGCTGATGAATACAGGCAAGTAGTCATCCCAACACAAGATTTACAAACTAATTGGGATTTGAGCGGAGTGAAGCAGCTCCGTTTCTTATCATGTGGTACAGAAGTGCCAAGCCAACCACTTCTGAAGGTGAAGAATGTTAGACTAACAATTGATCCGCCATCTGTGCGAAGCCAGTCGCCTACGAATTCTCCGACCGTGCGCGTCACAGACGACCAGTCATTAGCCACACACTTTTACTATCACAATGGATGGTATCCATTGGTGAATAAGAGCGTTGGAACATGGCTTTATGCTACCGATAATGCCTGGCCAGACGTGCCCGACAATGCTCCTGACGGCGAATACTCAATAGTAATTCCATCTGGATCTAGTGTTGCCTACTCTGGCTCAACTACATCAGCCAAGTTGAATCAAGTAGTTGTAGAAGCTGGTGGTAGTCTTGAAATCTCAGCAAGTGATGATGTGCAGATAAGTCTAACACTTGGTACCCTTCGTGTTGAGGAAGGAGGTACATTAAACATTCTAACTGATGCCTCGTCTTCTACAATCGATATTCAGTTTCATGGAGACATTGATCATGATGCTGATCCTACTGAAATGCTAAATGGGTTGGTATCATTCGGTGGAACCGTATTGATTGAAGGAAGAGAAAAGTGTAGCAAAATGGAGAAGATTCTACAAGCCTCAGCTAGTAGCTCAACTATCTCTTTGGCAGGTAGTGGAGCAACTGATTGTTGGAGTGTGGGTGATGATGTCGTCTTGTCTGACACCCAAGTTGGACTGGATTCTGGTCACTATGACTTTATCCCAAGTGTATACAATACAACGACGGATTCACAGCTTGAAATAGCTTCGATCGTAAGCCTCGAAGTAGTGGACAATACGACGGTAATCACCCTTGACCATGCCCTTACTTTTGATCACTTGGCTGGATCACATGTAGCCATGGTCAGTCGCTCGATCACTCTTCGTACTTCCCCATCAAGTGCTGTTCGTGGTCATATCCTTCATACTGGATATGGGGCATTTGATGTCAAGAATACTCGAGTAGAGGACATGGGTAGAGCTGGTGTTGAGCCCTTCAATAATACAGTACTTGAGGTTGATACAAGTGTTGATGTAGGAGATGGACTTGCCAAGATGAACGTGGTTTCTCGAGGTACAAACCAAATTGCACGGTATGCTTTACATGCTCACCATAGCTTGGTACCTATGGAATTTAGTGGGAATGGTAAGTCTGTTACTTTCGTTGACTACTTTCTATGTGACCACTTACACTCACTATATCCTTCTACATCTCTATAGTAATCCTTGGTGGCAAACGATTTGGGATCGTCGCCCACAACTCAAGAGTATCAATCCTAAACAATGTTGTTGTGGCCGTCGAGGGTACTGGGATCTTACTCGAAGACGGCACTGAGACGGGTGACGTCAAGAACAATTATATTGTCGGTGATGGATCAGGAAGTGGAGAGTCTGATTCGCAACGTTTTACTCCAGTCAAGGAGCTGAGTTCGGACATGGAAATTTTGGTATATGGTCCAGGACGTGCTACTCGTCTATTGAAGATAATGTAGCGGAAGGTGTATTCGGAGAGTCACCATATGCCTTCTTCTTACATATCAACTTCATGGAAAACAGACGTGTACCTAATGTGACTGGAACTCCTACCGAACTTGTTGGTAAGACGCGAGGTGAAGTTCGATATGATGTGAACGACGACTTGATATCTCTCAATACCTATGGTTCATTCAAGGGTAATAGCTGTCTTGGTACATACAAGCGAGCATTTGGAGCCAACTACTTTCTAATGTCTCCGCCGTATCCTCAAGGGCATTTGCTAGAAGACTTTGATGTTGTATCATTGGGCAAGTCTGGTGCAGGGTTCAGCTTTGGACACAGTAGTAGATTTACAATCACAGGATCATTAGATGCTATTGCTGATGATAATACTATTGTCGGAGTTGCTGTATCAAACGGGAATTTGACCGTGCATGATTGTGACTACAGCTATAACAATATCGAAGTGCTACGATCTGGATGTATGGAATGCTTTACAGAACAAGATAATTGCAATGTCTTTGGCTAACTGATTGCTGTTATGTAATGATATAATACTGTTTGAAACTATTTAGTAAATAATATATGTTGGACAAAAGAATCTTACTATTTATAAACATCTACATATATACTTAAGAGGAATCTTTCATTTCTATCTATCTATCTCCATACGAAACATTTGAAGTAAAATGGCAAACCAGATTACCACTAAAGCCTGTCATAGTTTTCTTTGCCACTGCCTCTGGGTATTAACCCCCGAAGATTAATCCATCATTGAACATAATAACTTCCACCACCTAAGGAAACTCCATAAAAAGGCTCCTCCACACCTTAATCCTTATCTTCCATTACACACAGGTTTCATATTCATGCAAATTATAAAAAAAGTGCCGTGAACACAAACAATAAGAAGAATAACAATCCAGCAAAGAAATTAGGTGTAATATTGCCTTGCAGGTGACGTCCGTGTTCATTTAAGTGTGACCCAACGTATTCTTAAGTTTTGCAATCGATAAAGTGTGGTATCTTGAATATGTCACACACTCTCATAAAATGAATCCGTTCAATGGCTGCTCAAACATGGCATACATACTATGTCCGTCCTCTGAGGCAATTGATTGTCAGTTGCTGCTATGTACTAATTTAATGTGGGTGGTCGTTATCTGTTGTAGAAGTCGGCGTTAACGCGGAGGCCGCATATGGACATACTATAATATCAGAAGCCCTACATCATCAAAAACAAAGATTGCCAGTCGCACTATGTCATCATCACACGAGATTCAGCGTTTATTGCAACAACAACGTGAACAAATAACAACACGTATATCCCAACTTGAACAGATCATATCCAACCCAACCTCTGGTCAAATTGTCATACAAAGTGCACGTGTCGAATTAGCACAACTAAGAGAACATCAAAAGACTTTTACAAATACTAAACAGAATAAAGAATTAGCAGATGTTAAAGAAGATGCCATCGCTTCCAAACTTAAAGGAAAGTTAGAATACGCTCTATTAAAAGCAAAGGAAGATAAGGTACGATATGAATTAGATATACATCATCAATTATTAGAACTTCGGAATAATGCATTACTACAACAAAGTAATGCCCAACAACGTACGAATAAGGCACAATTATTTAGTAATGAGGCTATATCATCACAACAGCAGTGTGAGGAGGCATTACTAGCTGCACAAAAAGCATTAGAGGATGCAAAGTCATTAAATATACAACGTACCCAAAACTTAACAAGGTTACAAAAGGTTGAAGCATCACAAGATAAGGAAGTATTAAGATTACATGAAGAAACTACCAAGAACGAAGTATTAATACAAACCAAACTCGAAAAGGCAGGTCTAAGTAAAAAGGAATTAAAGATTATATATGATCAAAATGATATAGGTAAGTTTACATTAGATCAAGTACGGAAAAATGTTATATCAAGTGCGGGTATTAAATCTGGTATTGGTGATAAGTTAAAGGCTAAATCCAAAGAATTGGAGAATAAAAAGAATAAGAAAAAGGGTAATAATTGTAGTAAAGGAGGGTATGATCCTGATGATTATGAAGATGAATATGGTTTAAGTAGTGAGAGTAAGAGTCAAGTGCCGAATAATACTGCCATTGCTGCGCAAGAGTTTGTTGTGAAGTTAGGTGCGTGTCAGTATGTGCTCCTTTATGTTTTGTATTAGGTGTTATATGATTACACCACTCTAACCACCAATATAATAATACTCTACTCTCTCTATCATCCTAGATGTACATCGTACATCACAAGAGAAAACTCTCAAGGGATTTCAAACAGAAGTGGATAAGTTGAATGATAAAGTATCCAAGGCACAGTGGACAGAACTACTCAAGTTACGATCTCGGAATGCCGAAGTAGAAGATGAATTATATTCAACTAATGAATGGTTGAAATTAGAGCAGACCAAGATATCAACTTTGGAGGCAACTACAGATCATCAAGCTACGGTCATACGGGGATTAGAAAAGGATGTTCAAGATAGAGATACCAGGATTAGTGAGTTGGAGGATAATGCTACCAAGTTACGACAACGCATAGTCAACCTAGAAAATGTTACAAGTAAGGGTATGGAAACTATACGGTTACTCGAAGGCAAAGTAGACACACTCGAGAAGGAATGTGAGGATCGTCAAACCAAGATTAATGAGTTGACAAAATCCAATACCACATTACGTGAGCGAAATGCAACTGTTGAAAATGATATATTGCACCAAAAGAATACAATACGAACATTAGACCTACAACGAGAGAAGATGGAAAGTTTATTCGAAACAAAGCATGTTGAAATGGTAGAGATACAGGCAACATGTGACAGATATAAAGAACGGATATCCAACCTGGAAAATGCCACATCGGGCGGTATGGAGATGATACGAATGCTCGAAAGTAAGATTGATCACTTAACTGAAGATAATACTGAGAAGGGGAAACGGATTGTTGATTTGGAAACAAAGAATACTAGTCAACGTGAGCGTATAGTATCATTAGAGAACGCCACAAGTGGAGGTATGGAGACATTGCGTATCCTAGAGGCCAAGAGTACTTCACTCAATACCGAGAATGAGGCCAACAAATCCAAGATTATACAGTTGGAAGAAACTAATACAAACCAAGCTGAAAAGATATCATCATTAGAAAACTCGAAGCTGCATCATGATAATACTATACGAGTATTAGATATGCAACGTCAATCATTTGAGAATGAATGTGATAAGAAACAGAATACAATTGACGAGTTGGAAAAGATCAATAGAACTCAAAGTGACCGTATCTTATCATTAGAAAACGCCACATCTGGTGGGATGGAGATTCTCAAATCATTAGAGTTGAAGATTTGCAGTCTATCGACCGATAATACCGGAAAAGCTAATAGAATTGACGAGTTAGAACAATATGTTGAAAGTCAGGGAGAAAAGATTACTGTTTTGGAGAATACCGCCGAGCAGAAACGCGATACTATACGATTGTTAGAAGTACGTGTTGAATCCTTAGTGAATGAAAATGATGCCAAGGAATCCAAGATATGTACCCTTGAAGAAACATCTGGACAGCAAGTTGAAAAGCTTCAAACTATGGAGAAGGATTCAAACCGTGTCAAAGATATAATCCGATTCATGGAGGCTAGAGTGAACACACTCGAGAAGAACAAGGTGAACATGGAAGAAAAGATTGAAGACTTAGAGGGCATTAATGATACTATGGGAGAACAGATCTTATCACTTGAGAACGAGAATCTTCATCAAAAGAATACAATAACATACCTTGATTTACAATGTAAAAGTATTGAGGAGAAGATTGCCTCTCTGGATGCCAACTTGGCTGAGATTAAAACAAATGTTGTACATTGGCATAGATTAACAGCAGTGATGCGTCATGAACTTAACTTGGTACAAGAGAAGCGTGATTTAGAAGAGGCAAATCTACAAAAATTGCAACGGCGTCTGAAGCAAGAACAGATGACACTCGAGAATACAAAGGATGCAGTGATATCACTAGATAAAATGAAGGTATTATTAGAATATAGAATGATGGTTGAGAATCAACAAGAACAAAAGTCTCGACTATCAGAAATGAAAGCTGATACAGTAAACTTGTTACAAGATAAGACACGTGCACTGAAGGCATTGCAAAGTATCAAAATGAGTTACGAAACTGCAATCTCTGATAAACGAGAGATATTGTTCATGCATCACTTGTTAGAACATGTTCATGAAACATTAATTGAATGGCAGACTGGTATGAACTCAAGTATATGGGCACCAAGCGAGATATTGTTGGCATGTGTTGATCATGAATCCAAGACGGATGCCTTGAGGAAGACACAACATCTTAGATTAAAAGCGCTGATGCAAACACCCGAGTTGGCACCCACCAGTGATGATGATAGTGATGACTCGGCACCTACAGAGGTGGTTAGTGACCTGAAGAGAAAACTTGCCGCTATTACAGCAGAAGCTGAGGAATATAAGAAACGAGCCAAGGCTGAGTTATATCAACTATCATGTCGACAGTGTGCTGATTGTGATTTGCGATATGTCGGTAAAACACATTTACGCTTATGGTCGAGAATCGATGAGCACTTTGACGAGTTCTGGGCCAACCGTGACATGCTATGTCAAGAGTGTAGTCCCGGAGGTGGCAAAGAAAAAGAACCTGCTGATAACCCAGCTAGACGAGGGATTGATCATGCGATTGTAGATTTCACAACGTCTCCGTTGGCAAAACACTTTGCCATGCATTGTAAAGATGTTGAAACGAAGGAAGATGCATTGGATATATTTCACAAGATTGTTAGAGTTGAGCGAAGAACGGTACTGAGAACTCGGAGGGTGAAATATGTGTCTCCGAGTATTATGAACTTATTCGGTAAGAAAAAGTCAAAGAGTAGAAGGCAATGAGGCATTTTGTAAAGTAATGCATATATAGAAGCTGTTTAGACGCAAACACGAAGATAATTGTCAAAAGGTAGAATGCAATGAGGGACGATTCCTTTATATAGAGATACAACATCCACCTCTATTTGATACACTTTATTCGCACTTGCTATTCCCAATCTAGATAGCTCGTAGTTATTGTTATTGCTATGCAAGAATGCCTTTATTTGTACAGCAGTGTTTCGGGCCCTGCATCCGAGAAAGATGGGCTTAGACCTTCTCCACACACATCCTCCCATGAAAGCTCCCTGAATATCATATCAGCGTATTATTGTCAACAACATCCTTATTCCATCCCACATACTCCAGTAATTTCCTGAATGCATTCATCAACATAATTAACTGCAATGCAGTCTCCGACTTCACAAAAACCATCACATTCATTATCCGGCGAACAATTTTTCTTTTCAACTAAAGGATTAATGATGCTATCGATACAGTATTTCTTTCCGAAGACATAACAAAAAGCTAACAGAGAGAGGAATTAGGAGGCAGTTAACAAAGAAGATGCATTTTCAAAAGGTACTTACCACCTTCGATACAGTCCTCTGGGGCACAACAGGCTTCCCCAAAACCAGAGCCAGGTTCATCAGGACTCACACAACCTGCTACCGTGGTTGTAGCATCAGTAGTCTAAAAGGACAAGTAGAAGATTGGTTACTCAGAATCAGAGACTCAAATGTATACAAATATCATGCGCATACATAGTAACTTACAGTAGTGGTGGCAACTGTTGTGGTTGTACTAGCTTCGGAAGTGCTTGTTGTTGACGAACTTGTAGTACTGGCTTCAGATGTGCTGCTTGCAACGGTTGAACTTGTTGTGACTTTTGACGGAGATCGGCTAGGACTTGATGTCGGGCCTGAAGTAGGAGAATGACTAGGGCTTGATGTAGGGTTAGAAGAAGGTGATTGACTTGGGCTCGTCGAGGGGGATTAAGAAGGAGTCCTTGAAGGCGAAGAAGAAGGTGATGATGCCTTACAACAATGATTGGAGAAGAGAAGAAACATATATAAAGTGAGATACGGACGGATAAAGTATTGCAGTTGACAATAGATTCCAATACTTACTGTTGGTGAACTAGAAGGGGAACGACTAGGTTTCTTCCATGATCTCCATGTTGGCTTATGGGTTCCATACCAATCATCATCATGTTCATCATTATTACAATTCCATTTCTTACAATTTTGACTACTATTCCATCCTTTAGATGCTTTACTCTTCCCACTTTTACCGGTACTATACCATTCGTCTGCCCATTTGACACATATACAGTCATCTCCCCAACCACCTCCTTTGCTGCCTTTACTCTTTCCACTCTTGTTTCTTTTGGCAGACTTTGATGTCCATGAAGATCCTCTGTTGTTTTGTTCCCATTTCCCATCCTCCTTCTTTTCCTTTTGAGACATTGGCTTCTCATTTGCTGATACCTGTTTATTCTTCTTCTTTAACTGTTTGAGACTATCCTTGTTCGTCGTCTTCTTCTTTGTCATTGGCTTTCCCTTCTTCCCTCCCCCAGCAGAACGGCTTACTTTCTCCTTCTTGTTAGCTGCACGATGTTCAATACGAGCAATATCTTTACCCAACTTCTTCTGTAGTAGTCCTTTATTGTCCTTCTTGAGTAGCCTTGATATAACCGATGACGACGATGACGATAATATATCTTTGTCGTCTTTTGCATTGTCTTTGTCGTTGATAGCATTGTCATTGTCATTTATTATAGCAATTGGTAAAGCAGTACTAGTATAACAAGTAGAGAGAAGTAATATCAGCAGTGTGGTATAAATGGCGGTTGGGTATAGTGTAAACCAATTGTGCTGTCGTCGTCGGCAGCAGTTGTGTGTCATATGAGTCCGCATTTTTATTCTGTGCATAAGATATGTATGTTGATTAATATTTGTACTTTGCTATCCCCAGTCTCTATCTTATTATTATTTTAAGTGTCTTCATTTGTTCAGTCTTATGATTGCAGCAAAGAGGGTTATTATTCAAATGAACGGCGTACTACTATCATCACATCAAGACAAGATTTTACTTTCGTTTAGATTTTTTTCTTAGAGATCACGTGTGTTCACGTGATCACAATTTTATACACACTTTCATCAGCTCTTATTTCTTTTTACATCCTCAGATTCTGTGGAATTATTGCAGTCTATTATAAGGCACCCGAAGCGGAAAATATATTTAGTAGTGGTAATAATAAGAATAGTATATAGTATATTTACTGGCAGTAGTTCAATACGGAAAGATATAATATTCAAATAGTATCAGCCACAAAAAAAATCATTGTCTCAGTTCTCAAACCATC
>Ga0214478_100837_pt1 | contig 17114 bp, 15 predicted proteins | sample M1_20Mar14CPVII9_2_FD_178001 | JGI IMG/M metagenome (GOLD analysis project Ga0214478, IMG submission 178001) | Marine eukaryotic communities from Monterey Bay, California, United States - M1_20Mar14CPVII9sort6BwellD7 | ecosystem: Environmental > Aquatic > Marine > Unclassified | place: USA...
CCCGGTCGATGGCGGTTTGACCGCGTCGATGCCGTACGCCGGCAAGCCGATCTGATCGCAAATGTCGAATTCTTCCGCCAAGCCGTTCGTTGCGCAGCATGCCATCCCCGTGGGCGTGACATCGACGCGCTGGTGGTGGGTACGTCATGCCCCGGTGCGCGAGGATGGCGGCAACATCTACGGTCAGTCCGACATCGGTTGCGATTGCAGCGACAGCATCGTGTTCGCGGGCGTTGCGAAATTCCTGCCGCGAGAGGCTGTCTGGTTTTCCAGCAATCTGAAGCGTACGCACCAGACCGCCGCGGCAATCTGGGCCGCGGGATTGCCGAAGCCCGATCAGATGCATCAGGACAAGGCATTCGCCGAGCAGGATCTCGGCGAGTGGCAGGGCATGAATCGCGCCGCGTTCTTTGCGGCGCGTCCGGCGTCGATCGCGAGCTACTGGTTCGCACCCGCGCATGAGCGCGCGCCGGGCGGCGAGAGCTTCAACGATCTGTCGGATAGGACGGTGAGCGGTATCCGGCGCATCAATGCCGCGCACGCGGGCAAGGACATTGTCTGTGTGTCGCACGGCGGTCCGATCAAGGCGGCGATTGCGCACGCGCTCGGACTCGAGGCGGGTGCGGGATTCGCTTTCACCATCGACAACTGCTCGGTGACGCGGCTGGATTATCTGGCGAGCGATAGCCATAGCGGCTGGCGGGTGCCGATGATCAACCAGCAGCCCTGGATCGCCAGCCACGCGCATGATGCCATGCATCAGCCCGCCGGCCCGGAAGTCACCAACAAACTCGGATAGGGCACGATCCCGAAGAAGATTTTCGGAAGAGATCGCGCCCATGACAATGTAACAGCGGCGCCGCCGCGGATATCGCAGGAGAGAAACGCATGACCTTGTTCGACATGACCGGAAAAACGGCCGTCATCACCGGCTCCACCAAGGGCATCGGCCGCGCCATTGCCGAGCGGATGGTCGAGCACGGCGCGCAGGTCGTCATTTCATCGCGCAAGCAGGATCAGTGCGATCAGGTGGCGAAGGAAATCAACGACAAGTTCGGCAAGGGCAAGGCGATCGCGGTCGCAGCGAACATCTCGAGCAAGGAAAATCTCCAGAACCTGGTCGATGAAAGCACGCGCGCTTTCGGCAAGATCGATGTGCTGGTCTGCAACGCAGCGTCGAATCCGTATTACGGGCCGCTCGCGGGCATTTCCGACGATCAGTTCACCAAGATTCTCGGCAACAATATCGTCGCCAACAACTGGCTCATCAGCATGGTGGTGCCGCAGATGATCGCGCGCAAGGATGGCTCGATCATCATCGTCTCATCCATCGGCGGTCTGAAGGGCTCGACCATTCTCGGTGCCTACGCGATCTCGAAGGCGGCCGACATGCAACTCGCGCGCAACCTGGCCTGCGAGTACGGCCCGCACAACGTGCGCGTCAATTGCATTGCGCCCGGCCTGATCAAGACCGATTTCGCCAAGGCGCTGTGGGATAATCCGGATAACCTGAAGGCATCCACCGCGCGCTCGCCGCTGCTGCGCATTGGCATTCCCGATGAAATCGCAGGTGCTGCGGTGTTCATGGGATCGGCGGCCGGTAACTTCATGACCGGGCAGACGGTCGTCATCGACGGCGGCGCGACGATCAGCTGATCGTCAACTCGTTATTCCGGGACGCGCGAAAGTGCGAACCCGGAATCTGGCCTGACGACTTTGGATTCCGGGCTCAGCCCTGCGGGCTGCCCCGGAATGACGGGCTGTTTACTCCACGGCGGCATAGACGAGGCTGCGCACCAGCGTGCGGAAATACTCACGCTGGCCGGGGCCCTGCGACAGGAAGATCGCAAACAGATCTTCCTGCGGGTCGATCCAGAAGAATGTGCCCGCCACGCCGCTCCAGAAGAACTGTCCGACGGAGCCCGCGTAGGGCGCCATGCCCGCATCGGTGCGCACCGCGAAACCCAGACCGAAACCGTGACCCGGCGGCACCAGGTGCGACTCGACCTTGACGTTTGCTGCGAGGTGGTTGGACGCCATGAAGGCGAGCGTTGTGCGCCCGATCACGCGGTTGCCGTCGAGCGTGCCGCCGTTCAGCAGCATCTGGCAGAAGCGCGCATAGTCCATCGCGGTTGAGACCAGCCCGCCGCCGCCGGATTCCATCTTCGCGACTTCCAGCGGATCGAACAGTGCGACCTTGTCGCCGGTCCACGGATCGGCGGAGAAGGGCTGCGCAATGCGTGACTTGTTGTCCTGCGCGGTGTGAAAACCAGTCTCGTTCATCTGAAGCGGGTTGAGGATGCGCTCGCTCAGGAAGGCGCTCAGCGGCTCGCCGGACACCACTTCAATGACGCGGCCCAGAATGTCCGTGGAGCGGCTGTAGTTCCATTCCGTGCCCGGCTGGCACATCAGCGGCATGCTGGCGATCAGCTTCGCGTGTTCTTCATTGGTAATGTCGCGGCGGAAAGTCTTTGCCTTCGCGTACATCCGCTGGACCATGCCAGCACCGGTGATCTCGTATGAGATGCCCGAGGTGTGACGCAGCAGGTCCTGAATCGTGATCGGATGCACCGGCAGCGCGAATTCCAGCGCCCCGTTGCGCTCGATGCCGACTTTCTGGCTGCTGAATTCAGGGATGTATTTCGCGAGCGGATCGTTGAGCAGGATGTGACCGTCCTCGACCAGCATCATGATGCCGAGCGACACCAGCGGCTTGGTCATCGAGAAGATGCGGAAGATGCTGTCGGTCGCCATCGCCGTGCTGCCGGCGGGGTCCTGCTTGCCCTGCGCCTCGAACCAGCCGATCTGTCCGCGCCGCGCCACCATCGACACCACGCCGGGCGTCGTGCCCTTGTCGATTTCGCGCTGGAATGCGTCGCGCATCCGCTGCAGACGTAGCGCGGAAAGGCCGATCGTCTCCGGCTTGGCTGAGGGAAGGGCTGGAGTTGCCTTGGCGGCGCTTGGCATGGCGTGGACGTTCATATTGCCTCCGGTTTTTTCTTGTTTCGCGCAATTGCCGGACATGGTTGAACCGGCGTCGTCGCGGGGCAGATTGGTACAAAAATCCCCGGTTGAACAGGGCGGTGGGTGCGAAACCCTCAAGGCAGGCCAAGGGGCGAGCAATTGCTTGACGAGTTTAATAATGATGTCGAGGCAGGCAGCTTTATGACTGACGCAGGCGCCAGGAAACTGGCGAAAGACGGCTGGACGATCGTCGAGGACGACGGATTTCTCAATCTGGTGGGGCCGTTCTGGCATCGCGGTAACAATACAACAGGCGAATACGCCATCGTCGCGCAGGCCAAGCACAAGAACCGGCGGGGTTTCGTTCAGGGCGGATTGCTGATGACCTTGGCGGACCGTTCGCTCGGCATGGCCGCGCGCGCGGGAAGCGGGTCCAGCGCCGTTGTCACGATCCAGATGGATACGCACTTCATCGATGCGGCCAGGATCGGGGAAATCCTGATCTCGACGCCGCGCGCGGTGCGCAGCACGCGCACGCTGATTTTCCTGAATACCGAACTGACGGCGGACGGCCGCTGCGTTGTGATGGCGAGCGGCGTGTTCAAGATCATGAAGGGCGCGGGCTGACCGATCACAGAGCCTCGCCGATGGAACGAAAAAGCCGCCCCACCAGGGTGGAGCGGCTTCAAGTCACCGTCGAACTGCGGCCGAATTAAGCGGCGCGCACCTCGCGCAGGAAGGCATCAACTTGCGCTTTCAGCGTTTCGCCGTTCATGGACAACTCGGCGGCCGATGCGACGACCTGATCGGCCGCTATGCCGGTTTCCCGCGCCGCATCGCGGACGCCGACGATGTTCGCCGAAACCTCGCCAGTGCCGCGCGCGGCCTGGGCGACGTTGTGAGCGATCTCGCGGGTGGCCGCGCCTTGCTCCTCGACCGCGGATGCAATGGCGCTGGCGATCTCGTTGACCTTGCTGATGGTGTGGGTAATTCCATCAATGGCCTCGGCGGACGTCTTTGTGGCGGACTGGATGGCGCCGACCTGCGCTGAGATTTCGTCGGTCGCCTTCGACGTCTGGCTTGCCAGCGCCTTCACTTCGGATGCGACGACGGCAAATCCCCGTCCGGCCTCGCCAGCGCGTGCGGCTTCAATGGTTGCGTTGAGCGCGAGCAGGTTGGTCTGTTCGGCGATCTCGCTGATCAGTTTCACCACGTCGCCGATCTTCTGGGCGGCCATTGCCAATCCCTGAACTTCCGCGTTGGTGTTGTTCGCCTGCCTGGCGGCGTGACCGGCGACTTGCGCGGATTCATTGACCTGCTGGGCAATTTCGTTGATCGATGCGTTGAGTTCCTCAATCGCGGCAGCAACGGCCTGGGCATTCTGCGATGCTTCTTCCGAAGCATCGGCGACCGTTGCAGTCTGTTGCGTGGCTTCTTCGGCCGTGCGTGCCATGTTTTCGGCAGTGCTGCGCAACTCCGTCGATGCCGCGCCCACTGCATTCACGACGCTGCCGACGCCGGTTTCGAACCGTTCCGCGAGGGCGAGCACGGTGCTGCGGCGTTCGGCCTCCGAGGCGACACGCTGCTCTTCCTGTGCCGCGCGCAGCCGGTCGGTTTCGACCAGGCTGTCCTTGAACACCTCCACCGCGCGCGCCATCGAGCCGATTTCGTCGCGGCGATCTCCGCCGGGCACAACGACATCGTGCTTGCCCGAGGTGATCGAGCGCATCGCGCCTTCAAGCGCAACAATCGGGCGTGCCAGTCCGCGACCGACCCAGGCGGCGATCAGGCCGGCGATCAGGACGGCGGCAATTGCACCTGCTGCGAGCCATTTGGCGGAGTTGGAGGCGAGTTCCCCATATTCCCTGGTGTTACGGATGATCTCGACCACGGCGACAGGTTGGCCGGAGAAGTTCTTGAGCGGGCCGAAGGTCGTTGCGGTCGGCTGGCCGTCGAGCATCCCGGTGAGGAAGATCGATTCACCGGCCAGCGCGCGCTTGAGAATGGCGGGCGCTGCGGTTGCGCCCTTGATCGTGGATGCCAAGGTCTGGATCTTATCGTCGTTGATCTGATGGATGGCGACATCGACCCCAAAGCGGGCTTTCATCGAATTCACGAAAGTCTCGCCAAAGGGCGCGCCGACATCGACCGTGCCCAGCAGGGTCTCGCCGTCGAGAATCGGGGTTGCGCCGAAGATGTTGAGAACGTCGCGGCCGGCCTCGACACCGCCGATCGGTTTTTTCGTTGCGAACGACTGAACAATCATCTTGCGCCGGGCGGTTACATCGTCGCCAAAGGCTTTCGGATTGTGAACCCGGGAGAGAGCGATGCCGGGTGGTATCTGGATTGTGATCAATTCGATGCCGAGCGGTTTGATGTCATTCAGCGTCTTTCCGAGCAGTGCGATGATTCCCGCCCGGTCCTGTGCGCGGATCAGAGGCTTGAGTTCCGGCATGTTTGCCACCGCGTTCGCCACCGCCTGCACCGCGCGTGTATCGGACTCCATGGCGCCGATCATGTTCGCGTAATCGGATTGCAACTCGCGATGGAGGGCCAGATCGACTGCTGTGTTTTGCCGCCAGAGGCCGAACGCAGCGAGGCCGGCGCAGGAGGCGGCTGCCACCAGTGAAATTGCGATCATAATCCTGGCAGAAACCGACCAAAGCTTGCGCATCGTATCTCCAAAAAATCCCGAGCCATCACAGAAAATATGTTGGCGACAACTTAGGAATATTGAATCAACATGGGGTTAAGGGAGGTACTGCGGGCCGGTCTGCGTGCTCTCCATCATGCGATTGTTCGTCAGGCAGACATTGAGAGTCGGCGGGCCTCTTTGGGGGGACCGATTGTGCGCTTCAGCCGCGGTTCGAACGTCTAGCTCCTCGGCTCCATGACCGGCGCAATCATGCTCAGATGAAAGACGAGCCCTGAGGGCGGATAGCGGAAACTGCAGTCGCCGCCAAGCTGCCGGCTGAGATTCAAAATCAGCCGGGTGCCGAAACCTTCTTCCGCGGGAGGCGTGATCGCCGGTCCGCCACTCTCGCTCCATATCAGACTAACCGTGGTGCCCGCTTCCGAGGGCTGCGCCGTCCAGCCGATGGTGACGCGGCCGCTGTCGTTCGCCAGCGCGCCGTACTTCATTGCGTTGGTGCAAAGCTCGTGCAGGATCATGGCCATTGGCACGGCCGTTGTCGGCGGCAGGTCCACCGGCGGTCCCGAAATCACGAAACGATGCCCGCGTTCTTCTTGCAGCGGCGCGATCGCGGCCTCCGCGACTTCAGACAAATCCGCGTGCTGCCAGTTCTTCCGGGTCAGGAGATCGTGGCCGCGCACCAGCGCCTGCAAGCGTTCGTGGAACTGGCGCAGGGCTTCCGGCCCCTGACTATGGCGAAAGCTTAAGGACGCGATCGATTGTACGGTGGCGAGGGTGTTCTTGACGCGGTGGGCGAGCTCGTGAACGAGAATCTCGCGGCGCTCCTCGGCAGTGGCGCGCTGTTCCTCCCGCATTGCGTTTTCATCCATCAGCCGGTCGAAGGTCTGCCCGAGCACGCCGATTTCGTCGCTGCGGCCCACGATGCCGGTGCGGACTGTATCGTGACCGCGCCGCCAGGCTTCGGCCGTCGCCACCATGCGCATCAATGGTCTGCGGATGATGCTCTCGCCGACGAGCCAGGCCAGCAGGAACGCCACCGCGCTTCCCAGGGCGAACAGCGCGATGCTGTTGCGGACGGCGCGATCGATCGGTCCGAACGCTTCGCTGCGCGAGATGCCGCTGGCGACGTAAAGTCCAAACGGGGTCACGGAGGCGGGGACATAGCCGATGATACGCTGAACGCCGTCGACGCCGACGATGTCCTCGCTTCCGGGGGCCGACCTGCTGATTCTGCCGAGACTGTCGTCGAGTTTCTTGCCGACAAATTTCTCGGGCTCCGGTTCGCGTGAGACCACGATGCCGTTGCGGTCGGCGATCAGGACGGTTCCGCCACGCGGCACGCCGCGCTGCTTCAGCTGCTGTCCCAGCCATTCAACATCGAGACCGGCGACAACCGCGCCTTCGATTTTTCCGTTCCGGAGAATCGGGGTCGCCAGCGGAATGATGTTGCGGTCGGACACCTTGCTGGCGGTGAATGTCCCGATCGCGAAGCTCTTGCCGCCCATGACGTCGCGGAAGTACTCGCGGGTCGCAAGATTGGGCGACGCGAGGCTTGGCTCGCTGAAGCAGCGGATGTTGCCGTCCAGCCCGACCACAAGAATGGACGTCAGCGGAGCGATATTGGGGCGCACACGGACGATGTAGTCGGTGCATGCGGTGCTGTTGAGCCGGCTGACTTCATCCGACTCGGCAACGGCGCGGAGCGCGCCGCGGATACCGTCGAAAATCTGCTCGATTTCGGAAACGACCACCTGTGCATTACGCAAGGCCTCGGACCGGGCTTCGCCATAACGGGTGTTGCGCAGGTCAAACGCGCCATAACTGACCGCAGCGAGACCGGGCAGGGACGCAACGAGGGTGAGCGCCAGCAGCCGGTGGGTGAGTGACATGCGGCGTATGGCATTGCGAAGCGGCAAACCGTTTGTTTCCCCACCGGTTGAGCTTTTCTTGAATGTACGCGGCGGGCCGGATGGCGGCAATTGCCACAGGCCGGGTTCCTTCACAGGCTAAATTCACGAGAAGGGGGCGTGGACGTCGCGAAAATGGTTCGCTATAGAGGCGACTCTGTAGGAGCGTAGCTCAGTTGGTAGAGCATCGGTCTCCAAAACCGAGGGTCGCAGGTTCGAGCCCTGCCGCTCCTGCCAGTTTCTGGCCCAATATCCGTACCTTGACCTGAAGCCCGTCCCACAGTAGATAACGGCACCTGCTGTCGGCCCGTTTTGACGGATATCCGGCGCGGCATTGAAATCCCCGGACAATCGAGCCCGCTTGGCGGCTCATCCTTCTAAAGAGGGTTGGGCGCACGAGAGGGCTGTCCGGATTCCGGAAATAACTGAAATCACGCCTGGAAACGACGTTCCCGGCACTACGGATGCGGACCCCGACGATGGCTTTCAGCCCGTTCAAATTCCTGCAGGAAGTGCGCTCGGAGACCGCCAAGGTCACCTGGCCGACCCGCCGCGAGACCATGATCACCACGATCATGGTGTTCATTATGGTCGCGGTGTCCTCGATCTTCTTTTTCGTCGCGGACCAGATCATTCGCGTCCTGATCACTTTCATTCTTGGCATTCAGGCCTGAGCGCGGAACCGAAACAATGAGCATGCGCTGGTACATCGTTCACGCCTATTCGAACTTCGAGAAGAAGGTCTCCGAATCCATTCGCGAGCAGGCCAAGCAGCGTGGACTGGAAGATCTGTTCGAGCAGGTGCTGGTGCCGACCGAGAAAGTCACGGAAGTGCGCCGCGGCCGCAAGATCGACGCAGAGCGCAAGTTCTTCCCGGGTTACGTGCTGGTGAAGATGAACCTCACCGACGAGGCCTTTCACCTTATCAAGAACACGCCCAAGGTGACGGGCTTCCTCGGCGCGGAAAACAAGCCGATGCCGATTTCGGAAGCCGAAGCCATGCGCATCCTGCATCAGGTGCAGGAAGGCGTGGAGCGGCCGAAGGCGTCGGTGTCGTTCGAGATCGGCGAGAACGTGCGCGTGGCCGATGGCCCGTTCGCGTCGTTCTCTGGTGTGGTCGAGGAAATCGACGAGGCGCGTTCGCGCGTGAAGGTCGCGGTGTCGATCTTCGGGCGTGCGACGCCGGTCGAACTGGAATTCGGTCAGGTCGAGAAGGTCTGATCGTTTTCGCCGTCACGATGTGACGGCGGTGAGAATGCCGTGGGAGGAGACAGCCGGTCGCCAGCCGCCTGTCGGACCGCACCACGGTCCTAAGAAGGTCCGGAATGGTCCGGATCGTTTGAAGGAGTAAAGTATGGCTAAGAAAGTGACCGGATACCTGAAGCTTCAGGTGCCGGCCGGTGCGGCGAACCCGTCGCCACCGATCGGTCCCGCGCTTGGTCAGCGCGGCCTCAACATCATGGAATTCTGCAAGGCGTTCAACGCGCAGACGCAGAAGGAAGAAAAGAACACCCCGATCCCGGTGGTCATCACCATTTATGCGGACCGGTCGTTCACGTTTGAAATGAAGACCCCGCCGATGTCCTACTTCTTGAAGCAGGCGGCGAAGATCCAGTCCGGCTCGAAAGCACCGGGCCGCGATGTCGCAGGCAAGGTGACCCAAGCGCAGGTGCGCGAGATCGCCGAAAAGAAGATGAAGGATCTCAACTGTGACACCGTCGAAGCGGCCATGAAGATGGTCGAGGGCTCTGCCCGTTCGATGGGTCTCCAGGTAGCGGGGTAACGATCATGGCTGTTGGCAAGAAACTGGTCAAAGCCCGTGAGGGGATCGACCGCGAAAAGCTCTACCCGATCACTGACGCCATTAAGATGGTCAAGGAACGCGCTTCGGCGAAGTTTGACGAAACCATCGAGATTGCGATCAACCTCGGTGTTGATCCGCGTCACGCCGACCAGATGGTCCGTGGCGTGGTGACCCTGCCGAACGGCACCGGCCGCACGCTGCGCGTCGGCGTGTTCGCGCGTGGCGCCAAGGCTGAGGAAGCCAAGGCTGCAGGCGCTGACGTTGTCGGTGCTGAAGACCTGGTTGAGAAGGTGCAGGGCGGTGCGATCGATTTCGATCGTTGTATCGCAACTCCTGACATGATGCCGCTGGTCGGTCGTCTCGGTAAGGTACTCGGCCCGCGCGGCATGATGCCGAACCCGAAGATCGGCACCGTCACCATGGACATCGCCAACGCGGTCAAGGGCGCCAAGGGCGGCTCGGTCGAGTTCCGCGTCGAGAAGGCCGGCATTATTCAGGCTGGCATCGGCAAGGCCTCGTTCTCGGAAGAGAAGCTCGTTGAGAACATCAAGGCGCTGGCCGACGCTGTCGTGAAGGCGAAGCCTGCGGGTTCCAAGGGCACTTACGTTCAGCGCATCGCCGTCTCGTCGACGATGGGTCCGGGCGTCAAGGTCGAGCCGGGCAGCCTCAATTCCTGATCGGCAACGGCTTGAATGATTTGAAGGCGGAGCAGCGTAGAGCTGCTCCGCCTTTTTCTTTTCACGATGGCCGGGGGAGGAGACCTGCGCGCCGTCCGACGGACAGGGTGATCGCGATCCCGGCGAAGACTACTGCCGCGAACACCCAGCCGGACAGCGCTCCGGCCATGATGCCTGACAGAAGCGTTCCCACGGTACATCCCAGGCCGGTCATGGCGCCCCAGCCCAGCATGAGGCCGCCGATGAGACCGCGCACGATCTGCCCACGGCTTGGCCACGCCGGCGTGAACTGTCCCGCGGCCAAGGCGGCTGCAAAAGATGCTGCAACAAGAGCCAGGACAAATGCGCCGTTGCGTGACAGCAGCACGTCTCCAACCACGCTGATGCATCCTCGCAGTGTATCGAGTCCTTCGAGGCGCGAGGGCGCGACGCCGAGAGTTGAGGCCGCCTGCCGCGCGCGGCTGCCGATCTCGGCTGTGACGCCCAGCGGAGCCACGCGGAAATAGGCAAAGGTGCCGAGCATTCCGATGATCGCTCCACCGATCCATGCGGGCCAGCGCTTCGTCAAAAGTGCTTCCGGCAGATCGCGCGCGGGAGTGGAAGGTGAATCTATTGGCCGCGATGTTCGCGACAGAGCCCATGCGATGAGTGTTAGCAGTGCGATTGCTGCGAGAAGGGCGCCGGCATAGCCGAGCCATCGCGGCAACCATATCACGGGCGCACCAGAAATCGTGGACAGATAGATATCATTCCATGTCGCAAAGCCGAGCATGAAGCCGCCGACGGTTCCGAGAAGTGCAAAGGGTGCAGTCGGCGATCCTTCGCCGAGCCGATACAGATGCGCGCTCACGCATGATCCGGAGAGAGCCATGCCTGCTCCGAAAGCCAGACCGGCGGCGATGAGAGCGACACTCACGGGACCGATGAATGCGTCAGGCGGCAACCGTCCTGTCGTGGCATCCGGCAACCACGCGCCGAAAATCAGCGTGTAGCCGACGATGCCCGTGGCCAGCGCGACCAGCAACCCGAAGAGACCTCGCGGATCGCCGTCGTCGTACCACTCGCGGAACATGCAGAAAAAGCAAAAGCGCGAACGTTGCAGCACGACGCCGAACACTGCGCCGAACACCAGCGACAGCGCCGGCGCAGCATGGCCCTGACCGTGCAGCACGTACGCACCCACAGCCAGCGCGACGAGAACGGCACCGGCAACGGCGATATGCGGACGCTGCCATTGAAACGGCAAAGACGCCGGATCGATGCCCGGCGTCTTCAACTGTTCTCCCGGAGACGACAGACGCGCCTCCGGGATGACATCGTGTTGCGTCACTTCACGCCCCAGACGGTCCCTGCGGTGTTGACGACCGGCAGGCCGACCGAGTTGCCGTATTCGGTCCACGAGCCGTCGTAGTTCTTCACGTCATAGCCAAGGATCTTGGTGAGCAGGAACCAGGTGTGGCTGGAGCGCTCGCCGATCCGGCAGTAGGTGATGATTGGCTTGGAGCCGTCGATACCGGCTTCCGCATAAAGCTTCTTTAGATCTTCCTTCGACTTGAAGGTGCCATCCTCGGCGACAGCCTTGCCCCACGCCACGTTGATCGCGCCCGGCACATGGCCCGCGCGCACGCTCAGTTCCTGCGAACCGGGAGGCGCGAAGATCTTGCCGCTGTATTCATCCGGGGAGCGGATATCGACGATCACCGCGTTCTTGGACTTGGAGGCTTCGACCACGTCCGCGAGTCTTGCGCGCAGCTTGGTGTTGGCCGCGGAAATCTTCACGTTGCCGGACTGCACTGAGGCTGCCTTGGTGTCGTAGGGGCGCTTGTCGGCTTCCCACTTCTTGCGGCCGCCGTCGAGCAGCTTGACGTTCTTCACGCCATAAACGTCGAACACCCACGCGCCCCAGGCGGCGAACCAATTATTGTTGTCGCCGTAAAGCACGACGGTGGAATCGTCGTTGATACCAAGCTTCTTCACCAGCGCCTGAAAACTCTCCGGCTTGGCGATGTCGCGCTCCAGCTTGTCGACGAGATCGGTGGTCCAGACGACGTTCTGCGCGCCAGGAATATGCCCGCGCTCGTACAGGCCTGGCTCGACGCTGACTTCGATGATGCGAAGTTTGGGATCGTTCAAGTTCTTTTCGAGCCATTCGCCGGTAACCAGCGGACCGCCGCCCTGAGCTGTGGCCGGCCCGGCGAACGCGGCGATGCTCACGGCGAGCGCAAATGCCGGTGCCAGTATCGATTTGAGTTTCATCTTGAAATTCCTTGCACATTATCGAGGTAGCGAGACACGAAGCGGATGCGCTTCGCACGCAACGCAATGAGCAGTGCAGGCGGCAGATCGATCGTCAATGGTGCCTCCAGACGCATAAAAACGCTCTTCTCGCTAACGTCAGTGGCGTCGAATAAACTCTTTCTTTTCGCCTCTCTTCTTCGAACGTCATTCTTTCACGTGACAACTGGTCACAGGGCGATGTAAGCCCGCTGCGACGCTCCGAGGGGACTCGCCGGGCGCGCCCTGCGAGACACGAGCGACAGACAATGCCTCACCAAGTTCTGATCTATTCGCGGTTTCCCAAAGCGCAGATGGTGCGCATCGGCGAGTGCTACGAATTGCTCGACGGCAAGGGCCGGCCGCCGATCGAGACTTTCCTCGCCGAACAGCTCAAGCCGATCCGCGCCATGATCACAGCAGGCGGACAGGCGATTCCGCCGGCGGTTCTGGACTCGCTGCCGTCGCTGGGCGCGATCATCTGCTATGGCACCGGATATGACGGCGTCGATTTTACGGAAACCGCGCGGCGCAAGATTGCCGTCGGCAACAGTCCGGCCGCGAACGCGGCGTCGGTCGCCGATCTTGCGATGACACTGATGCTGGCGACGACGCGACGCCTGCTGCCTGCGGATGATTACGTGCGCAGCGGTGGATGGTCCGGCGCCAAACCGTCACCATCCATGCGTCCGCCGCTCGGCATGACCGGTCGGAAGATTGGAATCTACGGCATGGGCGAGATCGGCCGCAAGATTGCGGCGCGTTGCGCGGCGTTCGAAACCGAGGTTGCTTACCACAGCCGCAGCAGGCACGACGTCCCGTATGCGTATCACGCCAGTCTCGCCGCATTGGCCGAATGGTCCGACATTCTCATGGTGGCGGTGCGCGCAGGCGCTGACACGCAGCATGCGATCGATGTAGATATTTTGAAGAAGCTCGGGCCTCAGGGCACCATCGTCAACATTTCGCGCGGCTCGGTGATCGATCAGGTGGCTTTGGTCTCGGCGCTCGAAAACAATGTCATCGCGGGGGCGGGCCTTGATGTGTACGCGAAAGAGCCGCACGCGCCGGATGCGCTGACGAAGTTTCCCAATGTTGTGCTTTCACCGCACATCGGCGGTCACACTGTCGAGGCTCACATCGCCATGCAGGATTGCGTAATGGCCAATCTCGATGCCTTCTTTTCGGGCAGGCCGTTGCGCTATCCGGTGACGTGAGTCCGGAAAAATAAAACTGTCATCTGCATTGCGAGGCTTCGTTCCGCGCGCTGACAAAAATATTCATCGCTGCGACGCTCAAGCTGAAGCCGGTGTCGGCCTTCGACGACATCAAGAACAAGAACGAGCGCGCTGTCGCACTGTTCGAGGAGGCCGGCAAGGTGATCATGTCGCCGCGCTGCATGAACTGTCACCCTGCGACGGAGCGCCCGACGCAGACCAACAAGATGACTCCGCATCAGCCGCTGGTGGTGCGGGGTGAGGGCGGCATGGGGGTAGCGGGCGGTCTCGCCTGCAGCACCTGTCACCACGAAGCGAACTTCGATCCCGCCGGCGTGCCGGGTCATCCGCAGTGGCATCTCGCGCCGCGGGAGATGGCGTGGCAGGGCAAATCGCTCGGCCAGATCTGCGAGCAGATCAAAGATCCGAAGCGCAACGACGGCAGGGACATGGCCGCGCTTGTGAAGTATATGGCCGAGGACAGTCTGGTGGGCTGGGCCTGGTCGCCGGGCGCCAACCGGACTCCGGCACCCGGAAGCCAGAAGGAGTTCGGCGACCTGATCAAGGCATGGACCGCAGCCGGGGCTGCTTGTCCGAAAATCATAGCGAATACAAGAGGTTGAACTTAGAACCCCAGTTCGTTATGCTTCGGACAGCTTTGCTGCTGGGCGCAAGTGCGCGGCTTCTGGCCCGGAAAATGCTTTGGGAACTCAGAATCCCCTTGGCAACGCGAACCTGACCCGTTAAACATTCGTTTCCGGGCGTGCTGGCTGTCGCTGGCGCGTCCGTGCTCGCTTTCCGAAAATCAAACCAATAGGAGTCCATTCCTCGTCGATCATTCCGCATGGATTGCTCACAGGAACGGAAAGCCGTTGTTTTGACTGACGAAAATGAGCCGGGGCTGTCTCAGGTGTCAAAGCCGGAGAAAGCTCCATCCTGTCCAAGACTGCAGGTGCCTGGCCTGATCCCTCGTGGAAACGGCTTCGCTTAATCTCCTGCACAGACGGGTGAAAACCGGATTTCGTGACCCACCCCCGATTCGGCGGTGGCTGCGGATTTGGTTCGAACCTCGACACCTCGTTCCGGTGAGCCGCAAGGCAGGCCAGGGCGAGAGGGCAGGCTTCCGAAATGTCGTCGTGCCCGACGTGTTGAGAGATGAATGTCTCGAGGCTAGCGGGCAGGACGATCGGTGCAACCCGGCGGTTCTGTCTCAAGCGGACCGCCAACCGGAAAGAGCTTGCTGTGGAACGAGCGGCAAAAAAAGAGGCGGTCGAAACGCTGAACGGGGTCTTCAAGACCACGGGCGTTGCGGTCGTTGCTCATTATTCCGGCCTGACCGTTGCTCAGATGCAGACTCTGCGGACGCAGATGAAGCAGGCTGGCGCCTCGGTGAAGGTCTCGAAGAACCGTCTCGCCAAAATTGCTCTGGAAGGCACGGATGTTGTTTCCATCGGTTCCCTGTTGAAGGGGCCGACCGTGATCGCGACTTCAAACGATCCGGTAGCAGCACCGAAAGTTGCCATCGAATTCGCCAAGGCGAACGAAAAGTTCGTCATCCTTGGTGGCGCGATGGGAACAACTGTCCTGAATCCCGACGCTGTGAAGGCGCTTGCCTCGCTGCCGTCGCTTGATGAACTGCGCGCGAAGATCCTCGGCCTCCTTGTGGCGCCGGCGACCAAGATCGCTCAGCTCTCCACCGCGCCTGCTGCGAAGCTGGCCCGCGTGGTTCAGGCTTATGCCTCTAAGGGTGAAGCGGCGTGACGCCATTCTCCATCTCAACTGGTTCGAACTGATACGCTGAAGGAAAGTTAAAATGGCTGATTTGCAAAAGATCGTGGACGACCTCTCGAGCCTCACGGTTCTCGAGGCTGCCGAACTCGCGAAGCTTCTCGAAGAGAAGTGGGGCGTTTCGGCTGCTGCCGCTGTTGCGGTTGCTGCTCCTGCCGCTGGCGGCGGTGGCGCTGCTGCTGCTGAAGAAAAGACCGACTTCACCGTCGTTCTCGCTTCGGCTGGCGACAAGAAGATCGAAGTCATCAAGGAAGTCCGCGCCATCACCGGCCTGGGCCTCAAGGAAGCCAAGGACCTCGTCGAAGGCGCGCCGAAGCCCGTCAAGGACGGCGTTGCCAAGGACGAAGCCGAGAAGATCAAGGCTCAGCTCGAGAAGGCTGGCGCCAAGGTCGAACTCAAGTAAGCCGATACGTCTTGGCCGGTCCTTCGGGGCCGGCCGGACACTTTAATGTGTGACGGTTCGATGATTGAACCCCTCGAATCGCCGCGATTGCCGCCTACATAGGCGGAGGCACGAAAGGACGGATCGCCCTTTGAAACCCGGAACGAGTTCAAGGCGGGACGTCGGGAGACGAGATATTTCGGGCTTTAACAAGCCGTAGGATTTGTTTGACGGGCAGGGCGCCACCAGCGCCCCGCGCGTCATTTTGCGTCTTGAGATTCGGATCGGGAAAGCCCGCCGCCAGAAGCTCGGATGCCGCGAGGCCCAGGCAGGTTGTTTGGGCAATTTGAAATTCAACCCGGGGGCGGTGCCCATCGCATTCCGGAAGATGCCGCCAGTCAAGGGCGGCGAAATGAGAGGCCACGATGGCGCAGTCGCAGCAAACTTTTACCGGTCGCAAACGCGTTCGTAAGTTTTTCGGACACATCAAGGAAGTTGCCGAGATGCCGAACCTCATCGAGGTTCAGAAGGCATCGTACGACCAGTTCCTGATGGTCGATGAACCCACCGGCGGGCGGCTGGACGAAGGCTTGCAGGCGGTGTTCCGCTCGGTGTTCCCGATCAACGATTTCTCGGGCACCTCGCAGCTCGAGTTCGTCCGCTACGAATTCGAACAGCCGAAGTATGACGTCGACGAGTGCCGCCAGCGCGGCATGACGTTCGCTGCGCCGCTGAAGGTGACGCTGCGCCTCATCGTGTTCGATATCGACGAAGAAACCGGCGCCAAGTCCGTCAAGGACATCAAGGAGCAGGACGTCTACATGGGCGACATTCCGCTCATGACGATGAACGGCACCTTCGTGGTCAACGGCACCGAGCGTGTTATCGTCTCGCAGATGCACCGTTCGCCGGGCGTGTTCTTCGATCACGACAAGGGCAAGACCCATTCGTCGGGCAAGCTGCTGTTTGCCGCGCGCGTGATTCCGTATCGCGGTTCGTGGCTCGACATCGAGTTCGACGCCAAGGACATCGTGTTCGCCCGTATCGACCGGCGCCGCAAGATTCCGGTGACGTCGCTGATGTTCGCTCTCGGTCTCGACGGCGAAGAAATCCTGTCCACGTTCTACAAGAAGATCCAGTACAAGCGGATCAAGGAAGGCTGGCGCGTACCGTTCGTCGCCGACCGTTTCCGCGGCTATTCGACGATCAACGATCTGATCGACGCCGACAGCGGCAAGGTTGTGCTCGAAGCCGGCAAGAAGCTGACCGTGCGCACCGCGCGCCAGCTCCAGGAAAAGGGCCTCAAGGCGCTGCGTTTCTCCGACGATGAACTCGTAGGCAACTATCTCGCGGAAGATCTCGTGAACCCGAAGACCGGCGAAATCCACGCCGAGGCCGGAGAGGAAATCACCGAGAAGCTGCTGAAGGCGCTGAACGAGCAGGGCTAC
>Ga0214478_100838_pt1 | contig 17107 bp, 16 predicted proteins | sample M1_20Mar14CPVII9_2_FD_178001 | JGI IMG/M metagenome (GOLD analysis project Ga0214478, IMG submission 178001) | Marine eukaryotic communities from Monterey Bay, California, United States - M1_20Mar14CPVII9sort6BwellD7 | ecosystem: Environmental > Aquatic > Marine > Unclassified | place: USA...
TCAGTATCTTCGTCGCAATCTCCTTCACACAAGCCGAATGCATCTTTTCCAAAGCCATTTCCAATACGATTGAGCAAGTTTGGCACTGACTTAACTATACAATAATCGTTGTTATATGTATCTTCCCCTGAGCAACCCGGCACTGTTGGGATATCGCCAGTTCTCTCAAAACAAATCAAGTCCCCGGCGCATTCATCATTAGAGTCACAATCAGCCTGACACCGTTTCAAGGGATATGAATCGGACGGCTCTCCGTCATTACCAATTTCCTGTAGCAACGGCTCATTTAGTGTTGGGATTGGTGAACTTGTTGGCGATGATGTAGGCGACCCCGATGGTGGGTGTAACGGGGCCTTGCTCGGGCTTCGTGAGGGAGATGAACTTGGACCAGATGTTGGCTGCGATGAAGAATGGTGTAGAGGAAGATATTGAAGTTAGAACACAACATGTGCTTGATTTTGATCATGTAAACAGTGGTATCCTCAAACTAGGACTTACCTCCTTCGAAGGCGATCCGGTTTGCGGTGCAGCAGACGGCCCCTTGCTTGGACTGAGCGATGGGGAGTGTGTAGGGCTTGATGATGGTGAGGTTGTGGGGCTTGATGAGGGCTGAGGGGTGTGATGTACGTGAGAGAATGCAAGTAAGCAAGAAAGGATACCGGAGACAAATACTGTACTAACCTGTGTTGACGGGGATGTAGTTGGTAAAGATGTTGGTGAAGGCGTAACACTGACTGAAGTGCTGGTAGAGGTCGATGATGTGGTAGTTTCAGTAGGCTGTGTCTGAGTAGTAGTGCTAGTTGTGGCTATAACACAAAAAAGATACAAGAAATGCAGTGAATTAGATGCAGAAAAAAACTATGAACAATGAAGCAGAAATGAGTTGCAACTTACTTGTTGTTGTTGAAGTGGATAATGTACTGGTTGTGGTAGATGTTGTAGTAGTGGGGGGAGGTTGTGTTGTAGTGCTAGTTGTGGCTACGATTCACAAACAAAGCAGATATGAAAGGTTAGATGAAGAACAAATTATTAACAGTAAAAATTGGAATGAATGTATCTTACTCGTTGTCGTTGATGGGGGGAGTTGAGTTGTAGTACTGGTTGATGTGCTAGTCGAGGTAGTTGAGGTAGAGGATGATGTCGTAGGAGGAACCTGCGTGGTAGTAGGAGCATCTGGAAGGCGACAATAGTCCGTCCCAGATCTACCCTCACCGAAACAGCCAGAGACAAGTTCATTACCATCTCGCTGTTGGCATATTAGATTGTCTCGACAATCAGTGTCTTCGTCGCTGAATAAATTTCATGTGTTTAATTTAACAAGAAAAAGGGTGAGAAGAATGAATGTATGATGCATCAAGGAATAAGAAGAGAGAGATATCTCACCAATCGCCCTCACACAATCCATATGCACCTGTTCCCATGTCGTTCGTTAGGCGAGTTAATAATGGAACGGGTTTGATGCAATAGTCATTAGACGACGTATCTTCGCCTAAGCAACCCGGAACTGCTGCCAAGCTATTTGCACCCCTTTGAAAACAGATCAAGTCCCCGGCGCATTCATCCTAAAGAATACAACAGATAGAGAATAAGAATTATAAGCTTTTGCATATTACAAATGGCAAAGAGTCTCAACAAAGAAAGCATATATACTTACATCATTATCACAATCGGCTTGACAACGTTTCAAAGGAAATGCATCAGTAGGATACCCAGGATACGGCTGTCCATCATTTCCAACTTCTTCAAGCGGTAGCAAAGAAAGAGTGGGCTCAGAGGAAAACGTTGGAGAGTATGTGGTTGGAGATACTGAAGGGGGGCTTGTTGTTGGCGATGTTGTGGGACCACATGGATCTCCGTTCTCAGAGATCAACACACGTGCATAAGCACTATCAATACTGATCACATTTACCTGCATGTTTCTTCGCGACCAGCTTTGACCGGCAGACAATTGGGCCAGCAACAAAGAACGACCTTCAGCATCAATGGTCGTGACTGTAACTTCATTGGCAGCTTCAAGTGTGCCCGAGCTGATACCATAGGCTGCATTGTATGTAACAAAGTACTCACTGCCTCTCACAGTAAACTTAACAAGGACAACTGAAGCAGCTAGATCACCATAGCCAGCAATACCGTAAAGATCAATATCTAGACACTCTGCTGAATTGTTAAAGATCTCCTTAGTCTTGTCGCCAAATGCCCCATTTATTCCATACCATCCACTTTGCCAGCTCTTAACAGAGTTGAAGCACATCTTTGGACCGTTAAGATTACTATAACTGTATCCCATCATTCCTGTTCTATCATTGTATTTGTCATTTCCTTCTCCGGAATGCTCATAATTCAAATTGTGCCCAATTTCATGAAGTTGGGCACTGTGATAATTACACCAGTCGTTGCGATAAACACTCAGGTGCGAGTTGTAATATGCATACGCAATACCTAGATGTTAAAAGAAAACAAGATGTGTTAGAGAATGAAGTAGGAAGGAGTAAACAAACTATAGAAGTAAAGTTAATGACTCACCATCCATCGTCTCCTCTGGTAAACAATACATCACGTGATCAGCGAGTTCTTCTGGAGACGTCACTCCAAATACTTGATTGAGCTTCTTGGTGACATCTTTTTCAAAAGCATCCTCGGTATCAGATAGGTCCGATGTTATTGCAGTGTTAACTTTTACTGTAACGATACCACCAATAATATCAGTAGTAATGTCATCGTTGGGGGACTTCACCATGGTCCTGTTGCCCATACTATCAAAGTTGATTGAACCATAAGAACATGCAGTATATTGGCTCTTCAGTGTTAGGGCTTTACCATTTGTGCCGAAGACATAGTTTGACAACTCATCTGGTGTATAATCGTAACTAACACCATTGCCCACAACTTTCACGGCAAGTACTGGAAGATGCGCGTATCATAGTTTATGAAGATGAAAGAGAGGAGATTATAATATATGTTAGTACTAAGGTACTGAGTGTATGCACATAATAAAACACACTAACCAGTCTTATCACCGAAAGTAATTGACTGGAGATTCCGGTGAAGATTGGACAGGTTTTCTTCTTGTTCTTGTGTGCGTTCAGTAGAGGTATTTTCAAGAAGATCTCGATCAAATAATGGCATACGGGGTGGTACACGGTTGTTCTTCTTGTTGTTGTTGCCACCTCTGCGCATAACAATAGGCCTCTTGCCATTGTTTAGCTTGATTTTACCATTCTTATTATAACTCATGGATGCTTTAGGGATTGTGAGACCCTGTTGAATATTGCAATTGTTATCCGTTAATTAGATGAGTCGGTAAATAATATCACAAGTATAATATCATACTATAATACACAAATAGCAACTTACATTCCTACCTGACACAAGGCCTTTCGCCCAACTGCTATCATCTCCGTCGGCAGTTTCTATCTCACTAAAGGTGCCATCTGCAAGTCCAATGTTTAGAGTCTGTTTCTTCTTGTTCTTGTCAGGACGGTTTGGACGGTTCCATATTCCCTGTAGATTACGTTGCTCGTCTTCATCTTCATACTCTATCTCCTTTATGTAGAAGGTTCCGGTGATTTCTTCATTTTGTAAATTACGATGATCGATAGGTTGATGCTCGGAGTTGTCAATGTTGTTGATACCACGAAGTAGCACCGATGATGATGTATCGGAGGCGGTGATTGATGATATACTTGAGAGAAGAAAGAGGATCTTCATAGTAGTAGAGGTTGATGATTATTTTGTTTTTGTGTATGATATGGTTTCAATAAATATGAGCACTCATTTTGGTAACTATTGTGATTGGTGGCTGAATTGAGTGGCTGTATCAAACTCAAAATGTCATTGGTGCTCATCAATTTCAAATACGATTGTAATCGAGGCTCATCTTCATGGTAGAGATCGACTAATCGACTTTTAGGTGATGACATTATAGCTCAGACCGATACACATGTAAGACATTCGATCTCATGTCTCAGATTTTCATGTATTTGGGCCGCTCTGATTGATGGTGATCGGCAATCTTCCTTTATGTATAAAGTCATTTTGTGATATTGCGTCTTGGTTTCAATCACACAACCAATGAGATGCCAACAGTTATGTGTAAAGCCAAGCCAATGATGTTGAGCGGAGACTGCATTAGTGATCAGCCCTTGAATACAACTAAGTATCCTACATGGCTGGTTTGAGGATATATAGTCATACTTACGATCGCCATACCTTGTAGGCAATACATTGTCAAATCATTCCGAGTCAATTACAATGCATTCAAGAATGTAATCAAGGTTTGGAAAATCTTTCTCCACGCCCTCTGAACTACCCTCGTTTCTCAATCGGCCTTGACTAGGACCTTTTTCGCCGTAGCCAGTGTAAATATGATCTAATGTATGAAAGGATTCATCACCTACTACTTCTCCCCAAGGAACCTCCCACGGGCTACCTCCTGCAAGCCTTGGATTATCATCTAAAGCTACAATAAGCTAATCATATAATATATGGTATTTTTGAGTGAAGAGAATGACTGGGTGAGAATGGCGATATAAAATAGATCACATGATATGCATCTAAACAAGATATATATTGTCCCTATACATATACACAACACTGACCTGAACTCCTCGAGTATTCGGTCCGGCACCAGCATAAGCCAAGAAACCTTTTGCAAATCTTTTCACCCCTAACTCATTTGTTCGATGTGTAGGCCCTTCCGGCAACCAATTAGAATCATCAATCATTTTATGTTGTTGTCCACTATATCTTTCAGTCTCGGACGGAATGCCTGCAATACCAAATTGACATAGGAAGTTCTTAATACATCTCATTAGTGCCTTTTTATGGTATCGTAGGATGCATTGATTCCGTGTTGTTTGATGTAATGTTAGTTGTACATAATATTCAATAAGCCAAATTCTACTCATTTGAATCAATACTTACCACTTTACTGGAGAAATATCCCGTGTTTACCATATCAAGAAACCTCTCTGCTCCGATTGGAGCCCATGCGGGATGAACTAGAATCTACAAAGTGTAGAGAGTTTAGATGTGACAGATAAAGTAGAAGAAATCATCAGTGATAGTATTATCACTACATACACTACACAAAGTAAACACATGTAAACATGTCCATAATATAAACCAACAACTTACATGTAAGTACCCAACAGTTGTAGTACATGTCACCAAAGTAACTGGGTGTTCTTGATCATCTTTAGGAGGTGAAACCATATAACGATGTTGTCCAGCTTTCGGATGCAACTCAGATTGTGTCAGGTCTTGTAAGGATTGTATTTGTGGTCCACCATTTCTGTGATTCATACTATCATTGTTTGCCAATAAGTTAGCATCTTTTTTTGCATTGCCATTTTCAACTAGCTGATTGTCAATATTGGATGATACATCATCTAATGTGAGTAAATTATTACTTTTACCTCTATGGCCACCAATATATAACGCCAATAGAGTTGATAGAAGTGTAACTGCTAGTAGTACTGTTGATATGGTAATAGGAAAGGACAGTAGACGACCACCATTGTGATTGGATCTCTTCTTGTAGTAGTTGATATTGCCTCTTGTATTCATAATATTTCTCCTAGATAATAATTATATTGCATATGAGTAGTTGCAAACCTGAGTATGATATCTTCTATAACAATATGAATTGTTACGCGGCAGCTGCAGGCTTCTTGTCATCTATCTGATACCTTCTAACACCCTGCATAATAAATATATGTACGATAATGAACATTGAACTCAAACAACTTTCACTTCCCCTTTAGTTATAAAAGACTCCCAATAAGTGAGACAATAAGTTGGGTGAAGAAGTTGATGGTTAAGGTCACATACCAGTAAATGGAGCGAGCAAGAGAAGATTAGCTAATGTAAGATTAGGAGAAAGGAATCTACTTGCATAGTCGGTTAATCAACAATTGTTACTCATTATACTACTAGAATGGTACATCTTTGAACTCATCGGGCGTCGGAGGTTGTTTAAAGTTCATCCCGCTCGACCGTAACCTAGATTCTAGCTGATTCTGAATAGTATTCAACTCCATTCGTTTGTAGAAGTCAAGCAGTCTATTCGGATCAAATGTTGACATACGCAAGGAACTTATGTCTTGAAATGAAGGTGGTAACGTCATCTTACTAATCGGTATTGAGTCGTCAAGAGTCACAAGCTTGCGAGATAAGCGTACCTTCTCGGCATTCTCAATTAGATTTTCTCGTCTCTTGTTCTGTTTAATTGTCTCTGCTTGTTCGAGCAAATCATCCAGCGATCCAAACTCATCAATCAATATTGCTGCAATCTTCGGTCCAATGCCAGGGCATCCGGGTATATTGTCTGAAGAATCACCAGCAAGGGCGAGTAGATCACCAAGTTTCTCTGAAGAAACTCCCCATTTCTCAACAACGTCATCATGATCAACTCTTTCAAAGTGCATGGGATCTACCATATGAATACTAGGCTCGATACCTGGTGGAGTTATCAACTGCATAAGATCTTTATCCCCTGATAAGATGTCAACATCAACTCCATCATTTCTTGCCTGCGTTGCCAATGTAGCAATAACATCATCAGCTTCCCAACCTTCTGCCTCGACCTGATCTATTCCAAATGCTTCCGCCGCCTCTCGTACTAATGCAAACTGAGGCACTAAATCATCGGGTGCAGGGCCTCTGTTAGCCTTGTACTCTGGATATAATTCGTGTCGAAAGTTGGGTCCTTTAAAGTCAAATGCAAGGACTACTCGTGGTCGGTCTCCTTTGAGAAGACGAGGTAGAAGTAAGTTCTGTAGCATACGACACACTCCATGAAGAGCACCAGTTGGTGTGCCATCGGAGTGATGAAGTGGAGGAATAGCATGATATGCACGAAAGATATAAACTGATATATCAATCAACAAGAGTGGTTCTCTTCTCTTTTCATTGTTGTTGGTTGCAGTGGTTACTGAAACCTCATCGTTTGTTGGTGAAACAGTTTGAAATATCTCGACATTTGCAGCATCACTTGCGTTCTTCTTTGCATCATCAGCGACAGAATGTCGTCGAGCCAAATTGCCATAATAGTCATTCTTACTATCACCCTTTTCTTGCTGTTTCATACGTCTTTCTTCTCTCTTTATCTCCCGTGATAGCTTCCTATACTTGTATATACAAGCCGCCATTTCATTACCTGCACTAGACATTGCTTCCAATACATCCTTATTCGTACTAGTATCACCTGTACAATCCTCTCCGAATAGTACAGTGGCAACTTGCTTTGGACTGTTAATATTAAATTCAACACCGTTATTAAGTTGATATATCTGAGATGTCAAATGTTCAAGTTGGTGCATTAATGTTGTCAAGTGTGAGGTACTACCATTGCCACTTGATGCTTCTGATGGTATGCGTTGTTGCTTAGAGGATGAAGAGTTTCGAACAGTAGTTGATGACAAATCAATCATTGATTTAGTTTTGATAGGTTCCATGAATGATGGTGTTGTTACTATTCGTGCCCTCGCTCTTGGGAATGAGGGTTTACTCATTGAAGACATGGATGTGTCAAGAGGAGTTGATGCAATTGTTTCATACGATTTCGGAGGCAAAGAAGTGTTTATATCTTGTGTTTTGGATGAAGGTGTACCTGGAGATGGTAATGCATTCTTAATCTTCTTCATCGGCTGCTCAACTTTGACAATATCATCATCAAAAAAGTTTGTACTACTACTACCACTTGAGTCTCCAGTATTGTCATTACTTGTGGCTTTTTCTGCGTCATCATTGCTACTATATACATCCATGTTGTTACGTATATCTTTGTTACTTTTTTCTTCTTCCGCTTTATTAATGTTGTTATAATCACCATCATCTTCATAGGAATCATATTCTGATATTGATGGTGGTATTTCTCTACCACCTGAGCCAGGATGGAATTGATAAAGCGCTCTTGTGGATAGTATATCTTGCTGTGATGCTTGAGGTTTGACATTTCTTCTACTCTGTTGACCATTGTTGTTTGTAGAAGCAGTTGCCCTTGGCCGTATAGCCTTATTATTAATATTGCTCACATCTTGTGCACTATTATTTTCAACAATATTATATGTGGGTGAAATTGGAGTATCCTTCTCGACTGATGATTTTGGTTTAGATGATATTGGTGTAAAGAACACACTATCAAATTCATCTGCGCGTCGTTCTTGTTGAGGGGTTTGTTGCTGTTGGTTCATATTACCAAATGATGACGGTTCACCTTCATTATTATACTCATCAAAATTAAAATTATCATCATGTGCAAAATAATCATATGATCTAGCCATTGCAGTTGATAAAGTCCTAATACTATTGCAATGTTTAGGTAGTAATAAAGAAGACTGCGGTGTCTTTGAATATCTCTTTGTTGTATAATGTATAGTAAAGCAGGCAGGTAACAATGACAGCTGCTTATTGTTATGAAATGATATGAGATGTGTAGACTGACGAGGTCGTGGGCGGTTGCCGCCACCACGGCATAACTTGATAATAAATCCTAGCATTATAGATATTGATACAACTGCCCTCATATCGTAGAGTGCTTCCTATTCATGTCTTCTTATTGCAATGATAGCCAATGATGATGGTGCACCTCATTGATTTCATCCACAGTGAGATATCCTTTTTGGACAAAACGACACATGCCATCTGCTTCCAGACTCAATTCTATCTGTCTCATTCTAGCCTACACACACAACAACCTAATAGCAACAACTTGAACAGCATAACAGTAACAACAAAAGAATATACCACAATGCCAGCCTATGCAAGTAAGTTAACACATATTGATTGAACATAAAATATCCTCTGTCCTAGAAATTCGATTCGAGAAGATCGAGATGATCTACATAGTCTCTAGTCTAAATTCTTGTTTATATAATAAAACTTATAGTTGTTAATCATACTTACTGAATTCTTACCAGATTATTTCACATGATACTCTATCTCCTTGATGATACATACAGTCGCCTTTGTTCAGCCTACCAATGAGGCATTTGTTGAATATCCACCATTAGCATTTGCAACTCTCGAACCGTATGGTGGTAAAGTTGTTATGAGGTGTATGACGGATGAGGACAAGTCAAAAAGTGGACCGGAGTTCATCGAGAGGTCCACAGCTTCTGACTTTAAAATTGGTATTGCAATTGAATTCCCATCTGTTGAGAAAGCAATGGAGTGGAAGAATTGTCAGGAGTATCAAAAGATCATTAACAAACGACTTGATAACTCAATCGGCCCTTTTATTATTACGGAGGGCACTGGAAAGATTATCGACGGGGGTGCAGCAGCCTATTGTTTAGCATATGTAAAGGCAACTGGACCTAAGTTTGGAGAATATCCACCTAAAGTTCAAGAAACACTGGATCCTTTCGGAGGAGAGTTCTTAGTGAGGTGCATGCTTGGGAAAGATGCAAATGAAGGAGGGCCAACTTTTGTGGAGAGATCAACTGCAACAGATTATACCGTTTGTGTATTGTTGGGATTTCCATCGGTGGAGAATTTACATGGGTGGCATGATTCCAAAGCGTATCAAGATATCATTGATATCCGACTTGACAATTCGACTGGGCCTCTCCTTGGCTGTAAGGCTCTGGAAGCAGAGCCGTGGTATGTGGCGATTGTGAAGAAGATTAAGGCTTTGTTCATTAGCTGAAGATTTTCTGTTGTTTGTAAAGGTTGTTTGAGTTGTATCAATCGGGTTGTAGAGACGTACTTGTACAGTTTGCCTGGTGTAGGTATATTACAGTGAACATGTAAAGAACATCTTTCACTCACCTCGCAATAATTTGAAGATAGTTTGAATCGGTAAATAATGTTACTTTTACGCATGATTACTTATACCTGTTTCTTCTTACGACCATTGTCTTTGCGACCATCTACCTTCTTCTCTGATTGTAAATGATGTTTTCGACTTTCCAGGGCAGCATCTAACTTGATTTTCATATCATCAAGTACTTGTTGGTGTCTCTGTAGCATGGTCTCATCACTTATATCCTCATCTGAGGATGATTCGCCTTCATCTTCTGCTGATAATGTCTTGAGAGTAGAGCGATCGAAGTCATTAACGTACGGGGCGTATATCTTCTTCTTCCCAAGCTGAACGTTACTGCTGAAATCATAATCAACAGCAGCACCTTGGAAGAACATATTCGCAACATCCTCCCATTCATACTCTTGTGAGCTGCAATGTTGAGCAGCCGAAGACAGAGCTACTACGTCTCCTTGAGATGAATTGAGTTTTCGTTTCTTCTTGTTGCTTGCTGCCACCGGAATGGCTCCTTCGTATTGACCATAGGGAAGATTTGATATGTCAGTAGGGTTCCACATCATGGGGGCAATATAATGCTCGGGGTTGAAGTTCGACTCTTGTCCGGCCCCATCGTCATAAGATGCTCTGCGTTTGAGTGATCCACTAGCTGATCTCTGAATAGGCGGTGCTGCAGCCATGGTTGGCTGCTTGGACTTATTCTTTGATTGCATTGGGAAGTATGGCCCACCATCTAGAATACCTCCTTGCAAACCAAGACGACTTTGAAGTTTCTTCATTGATTTCTGTATTACTGATCGGGCATGTGCTCGCTTCTTGAGTTCGTCTGATCCAATTGCAGCGTGAAAGCCAGTGATTGGACGACAAGGTTCTTCCCATACGCCGAAAGCATCATGAAAGTAGTCATACGGCAGCATAGTCGAGGCACGACTTCCTTCATCTTGGCCCATTTCGCATACATTCTCATGGCCTAGTGCCACTCCTGCACGAACGATGGAACTGACATATGCATTTGAAAACGCCTCGGACATGGAACCACAACGAGATGCCAGAGCAGCAAGTAGAACACGTTCTTGAGTCTTGGCTTGTAATGCTTCTGTTCTTAAGTTGTCAAGCAGACCTAGTAAGTCTTCCATCATTGGAAAGGAGGCATCCTAAAAGTAGGTGCACATGATTGGTATGAGTGAGTAATTGAATTCACAAGAAAGGTATACCTGTAAGAAGACAAATACAACAGAAACTTACCGCACGATGATCAACACAGACTTGATCGGCAAGAGATTTACTTGCAATGGAAGCAACTTGTTCGTTGGGTGTATCCTTAGCTACACCATATCCACTCTTTTTCGATGGCCGAGAGTCAAAGAAGGACGCAAGTGCGGATAAAGACTTATCAATTGCCAAATCAATAAGCCATCGGAAGCTTGCTTCTGATTCATTCTCGTCAAGGGCGAGGCAGTCTTTGTGTTCGGCCCACAACCATATTGATATGATAGCAATAATCACATCTCTTGAGGCACAAGCAGAGCTACTGTTCCCCACAAATTCATGTAGTCGTAGTTTATAATGTGAAGATTTCAGCTTCTTTGTCAATGCCTCTGCTATAAAATCCTTCGATATAGGCACAGCAGCACTCAGAGACAGTAAGAATTGGATCAGCAATGCTTCAGAGTCTTCTTCTTTCCCCTTGTAGAGAGAATGAGCCTTATGAAACTTGGCATGAGCAATCAAGTCTGCAATATCTTGAGACACTCCCTGCGGAGGACTCGGGATGTCGAAACTTTCTTGAGACATGATCCTTTTGGATGGTTTACGAGATGAACTCTTCTTTTCGAAGTTGAGAGGTGATGGAGGAGCAGACGCAGCTCTCGCTATTTCAGGAGCTTTATTGGAGTCACCTACAAGATCGACAACTTCATTCGTCTTACTTTCAGACATGCTGAAAGACCTCTTCCTGTTCAACAACTCTCGTTGCATTTGCAATGCAGCAATGGATTGATCCAACGATGATGCACTGTATCCTCCAAGTGAATTCTGAGCAAGTGCTGCTTGGTATTGTGCTGCGGCTGCGGCGGTGGCGGCTGCATTGTGGTGTTCCCATAGCATCATATCATGTTGAGTTTGACCCGGTAACAGTCCAAGAGATGCAGATAGTTGAGGATGTTGTGCTAATATATCAGCTCTTGCATTAGGATTGGCTTGTCTTAATGCCGCAACACTGGCCAAACTATTTTGTAAATATAAGTCAGACATGTTTGATGCTTGTAATGGAAGATGAGACAGGGGCATATTGAGTTGGTGCTGGGCTGTCAAACTTGCCGTGTGATATGGATCAGAAGAACCGTATACTGCATTTAACCCCGCACGATAATCGAGTAATGGATCGTCACTCTTCTGAGATTTGGTTTCTTCGGTGTTTGATTCGTCTTGGCCACCTCCACCACGGATTTGAGCAACTTCTTCTTCTTCTTCTTGTTTCCCTCCGTTATCCACACTACTACTGTCTGGCTTTGACTTCGTTGTTGTATCAGTTGTCTTCACACCATTGCCTAAAAACTTTGATACGGATTCTAGACCAGACAAAGAACCATCAAGTCCTAATGCTTTCACAATTCCTGTCTCTGCAATTTCAGATGATTCCTTCTTGTCGCCGTTGCCCTCGTCCTCCTTCTTGCGCAGTATACCAACAGCATTCATGACAGAAAATGCTAGTGAAGGATCAGCATTATCAGCGCTAGTCTGATCCGACTTTAATGACTCAATAGTCTTCTTTGCTGCCACACTAGGAGCAATTACACCTTCTGAAGCCCCGCCACTAGCAGTATGCATTCGACGCATCAAACCAATTTCCATAGCACTACGTTCCTCTTCCAGTGATTTTCGAATGTTACCATTGCTACCAGCACTACTGTTATCTGTCTTGCCAGTACCATCTTTTGAAAAGATATCTTCAACGACAGACTTAATTGACGTTTTAGCAGAAGTCCCCAGTTCGACACCCTTCCTTCGTGCATCAGCTGCCTGTAAACGATACAGATCATAAGGACGTAACAAGGGAGGTAGCAACTGCTGAGATGCTGTTGGTGAAAAGTAATTTGGCTGAATCATCCTTTGGTACTTAGGATTGATTCGAAGATCATGCTGTGTTTCATGCATTCCAACACCACGAGCAACTAGAGCTGATTGTACTGCCGTAAAGCTACCATCCGGCCGGATACCTTCTGCATTAGGTGCCAACGTTAACAGGTGTTGTGATGCCCCCTTTTGATACATATCACTATCATCACTGGCGAAAGATGGAGCTGGAGATGATGATGGTTTAGGTGCAACTGCTGCAGCTCTTGTTTTAGTTGCCGCTGCCGCCGCCGCTTGTGCCGCTGCATATCCTGCTGCGTACCCAGCAGAGTTAGAGTTAACTGGCTCATTACTCTGTGGTCCTCCTCCAACTCCACCTCCACCTCCAAGTTTCATCCTCTTCATAGCTTCCTGTTGTTTGCCAACTTCATTTATATCCCCTCCCATACGAATAGCCCTAATTCGTCTAATCCTTTCAAAGACTTGTTCAGTAGCATTCGCATACGCATTCTTAAGATCTTCGACAATCTCACCCGTCTCTGGATCAATCGGACCTCTAGTGGGGAGTTCTGATAGGTCAATCTCATCCTCATCCACTTCATCTTCGGGAAGTATCACAAGATGTAACCCTTCACCAAAGTAGGCAAGTTCTTCTGGCACAACACCCGCCTTCTCTGCCTGTGTCCTCTCCAACTCTTTCTCAACCTTGATTTCTTCAGCTTTCTTGGCAAGATCTTGGCAAGCCTTGATTGGATCATCCCTGATGGGATCAATGATCTCATCTAAGGTATCAGGAGCAGGCTTCACGACGCATCGGTACCGTTCATACGCTTGTTCAGTCAGTGCTTCACGGAGTAAACGAGTCTGTTCGATTGCAGAATGGAGACGTTCACGAGCATCTTCTAGACAGGTATCATCCAGATGAATGTATGGTCCGTAGGCATCCTCGAGGGGCTTTCGTTTACTGTCTGGACCAGGTGAGACGGCTGGAGGAGGTTTGACAGCTGTTGTAGTATCACCCTCTGATGGTGTTGTAACATCAGTTGTTGTGGCGGCCTTGTCAGACTTGACATCTGTATCGTCTTCTTCCATTGACATATCCGGACCTGGCTGAGCAGATGACTTCTCTACAGATAATGGTGTGTCTAGTTGTTCAGAAGGCTGCTGGAGAGGAGCCATGGACTCGATAGGTTCACCAGATGAGGGAGGTGCTTTGCTATTGTTGTGAGTAGGTTCACCCTCATTGCCGACATCAGCCGATGGCTCACCATTCGGAGGCTGATCCTCTCCCTCGTCATCATCGGTCTTCATATCATCATCATTAGCGGCATCGGACTGCTGCTGCTGCTCAGCCTCACTCGCGCCAACCTCCTCATTGCCATCTGGAGTATCATTGGACAACAATGATGCATATGTTGTGTTACCCGTAGGGGGCTCCACATCTGATACACCAGAGGCCTCGTCCGCCCCATCATCGACCGACGATACATCCATATTACCTCCCTCGGCACCAGAGGCATCATCCACATCCATCATATCGCGGTCGTTATCAGAATCATTAGATTTGGCCTCACCGCCGTCCTCAACATTTTCCTCAGCCACTGATTTTTCTGTACTATTCCCACGTAGAGACTCATCATTGGCTATCTCATTCTGAGGAGCGTTTCCTTCACTCTCGGTGCCGTCATCATGATCCATCGGGGAGTAGGGGGTATTTGGTATGTTATGGCGTCAATCTACGGCGTAGTAAGTTCAGATATGCCTGCCCACCTTATTGCATGAGCGCGCGCAAAGATGAATAAAAGAAATGCTATCTAATTGCTGCCCCAGTTATTAGCAGATGGTGTCCTTGGGATAGTTTTGTAATAGAGTGTCGTACATTTAGGTTGTCTAGAGCATATATAAAGGATAAACTAATGATAGCCCCCTCGTAGCACTGCGCACTCTATTGAGTGTTAGTATCAATTTTTTAGTCATACTTTTAAGCACTAAACAGTTGTACTCACAATCTCCACACAGACAGTACAAAATGATTTCATGCGTCATGATGTATTTGCACTCAGTCTATCAATTATTACACTTGTGTTATTTGCACTCACCAACTAGGTTTCCTACATAATAGTATTATATTGCCGTCATCAAACTCAATACCAGTTATCTGTGGACGAAACTACTATTATATATACCTCGCACTACTGTGCACATTCATAATGAGTAGATTGCAGCACAATGAGTCGGCGGTGGCCACAACAAATTCTTCCCTTATTTCACGGATAATATTCCGCTGTGTACAGCCTACAGATGTTTCAAGATGTTATGCAATTGAGTCGGCGTCGTATCCTGAAGATGAGGCAGCATCTAAGTCTACACTCCAGTATCGAGTAAGTGTGTAATTGTTGCAATTTATCCATGCGTTCATATCAATGACTCTTTGTGGAAATTTTGTGCACATCTTATGCTCACTTATTCTATCTCCATTAGCAACATCATGCTGCAGCATTTTTTAGGTGTGCCTTCCTCGTATCAAGTAATCCTGGTAGTACTGGTTCTCCGGGTGGCAGGAAAGTCCGCGTTTGTATTGTTTTATGATATGAAGTCAAGTGTTCAATAATCACCGAACTACTTCGTTTGATCTTGTCTGCCTTTATATTTTGTAACCCACATATGCACTAACTTGAGTTCTATCGTCTCTCTTTATTTCATAAACCGCTAAACGCGAATCTTCCAGAACAAGCGCATCAAGTACTTTATGCGGTACAATTATTGGTTTTACATGTGCCACGAGATGTAAGTCATTAACAGCCGAGGCTATGAAGTCACATGATGCAAGTGGTAAAATATTAGCAATTCATAGTGTAGTAGTGGAAGAAAGGTTTCGAAATTCAGGTGTGGCGAGTGCCATGTTGGCTGATTATATTTCGGCCATGGAAAGATTAAACAATAAAGGCAATTTAAGAGTAAAGATGGAGAAGTTTGTATTAATGGCGAAGAAGAATCTGTTAGCATTTTATGTTAGGAATGGTTTCATGGCAATTGGTATTAGTCCAGTGGTGCATGGGAAAGAACAGTGGTTTGAATTAGAAAGGAAATTTGTTACTTCAGAAGATGCACCAACATATGAATGTTATCTTATAGATTCATTTGCAGATGAAGCCAAGCAAGGCAGTGGCAATCCTGCAGGTGTTGTAGTTTTAGACAGTCCACCCTCTAGTAGTGATTCAGACGACAGTGATGAAGAAGGAGACGATCAAATGGATGTGAGTGAGACTGATAGAGGTGATAATGAAAGGGGAATGCAGTGGATGGCAACTGTCGCAAAAGAGTTTAATCAATCTGAAACGGCATTCATCTGGCCTTTAACCAATCACAATACAATCGAAAGTAATGGAAGTACACAGAAACCACAAAAGAACAACAATATACAATCCACCACCGACGTTTACGCCATTAGATATTACACAAGAACAGGAGTAGAGGTTGACCTGTGTGGTCATGCTACGCTGGCTGCGGCCTATAGCATATTACATCCTAAAAAGTTGGAAGATCCAAAACAAAATTACAAGATTAACTTTATTGCAAAGAATGACAATCTTCAAGCAGAACTTCTGGTACCCCTGGCCATCTCCCAGCCCAATAATAAAGGCCTTTCTGTATCCCAAAAAGCATCTCGTATTGCACTTACCTTCCCAAAGAAAACTGTTACACCAATAGAGCAGGAAGAAGGAGGACAAAGTGATGTATTAAATATGATGGCACTTGCATTCTCGGGAGTATCAGAGAATGCACAATCCTTCTTTACCCAACATTTACTTCACATTGGAACAACTGATGAGAGAGAGGATCTATTCATAGAATTAACAGAAGAAGGTTTCGATTTACTGCTCGGGATAAAAGTTGATTATGATGCATTAACTACATGGGATGGATATACTAGAGGTGTGATAATCTGCTGTGCTGCATCTCCTCCCAAAGAAAAGATAGAGAAGAAGCAACAACACCAACAACCAAAACAACTCCTAGTTTCATTTAGATCACGATTCTTCGGCCCCAAAGTTGGTATTGATGAAGATGCAGTAACTGGCTCAGCTCATTGTTCATTAGCACCTTACTTTGGAACCAAACTGGGAAAGAATGTAGTAGTTGGTCGACAGGAATCTGAGAGGGGTGGTGTAGTGGAATGTATAATAAAGCAAGAAGAAGGTCGAGTATGTATAGTTGGTACCGCAGTCAAAACAGTGGCTGGACGATTGTCAATAAGTATATGAT
>Ga0214478_100839_pt1 | contig 17090 bp, 12 predicted proteins | sample M1_20Mar14CPVII9_2_FD_178001 | JGI IMG/M metagenome (GOLD analysis project Ga0214478, IMG submission 178001) | Marine eukaryotic communities from Monterey Bay, California, United States - M1_20Mar14CPVII9sort6BwellD7 | ecosystem: Environmental > Aquatic > Marine > Unclassified | place: USA...
AAATTGGGACAATTACAAGCAGTCGAGAAAGAACGCGAGGCTGAAAAGGAAAAGGAACGAGAATTAAAAAAGAATGAAATACGTCGTACACCGAAAGATAAGTTACAAAAAGTATTAGATATATTATATGAATTGGGTATTATTCATATAATTGATAAGAGTAGGTTGAAACAAGAGACGGATGTTGATTATGCCACAGGAGGTGCTACTCTTGATGATATTGAAAAGGATGCTGAAAGTATTGCTGCTACTAAGAAACAGCAACCTGACAGTATATCAAGCAACAGTGAATACAATCCAACAGCTGAAACATTTGTAAAGGCATTTGAGGATACCAATCCAATTTATTGCTTTGGTGGTGGTGTGCCACGGATGGATTCGATCTTGCCATCACGAATTCTAACTGAAATTAAACAAACGGGAGAGGAGGTGTTACGGATGAAACAACGGGTTGAAATATTGAAGAAGACATTGATGTTGGTTGATAAGGAGAGTAAGGAAGGTGTTGGGGGTGAGAGTAGGGCTAAACCGGTGGTTGATGCTGCTGCCACCACTGTTGAAACAACCATGGAAGTCGAGAAACCTGACAAGCAACTTCACAAGGGTAAGGTTACACCTGAACAGCATGCCGTTAATACCCTCAAGCAATTATTCCAGGAACATCCCGAAATTGTCAACGATCCAGTATACGCTGCGGCATTACGCATGTTCAGAATTAATGTCGGTAACAAGATTGATCATCATAAGATATATGTTGATAATGGTGCTGAAGTTGCAATGATTACCGATAAGATTTTGTTGGGCGGAGATAATACGGGCAGTAGGAAGAAGCAAGGTACCGCCTCCTCAAATCAAGAGTCTCAAAGGGGATTGAAGAGGAGTGCCTCAAGTGATAGCGCGGGAGGAAAACGAAAGAGACAGAGGAAGAAACAAGTCAAGCAAGGTCGTCCGGCTAAGCCCAAACAGGCAAGGAAAAGTAACTCAAGTGATAGTCTGAAGAGCTCCGCCATGAAGAGTGCTGCTGCTGCCACAGATAGGCACAACGAGGAGTGGGGCTCTGGGGTAATATAAATAAGGGATTGAATGATCTACTTGGGGATAATTAGATGTAGAATATATGGTTAGCAACTGTCCTTACAACTCTTACAACATATTTTTATAAAATCTAGTCTCTCTCGGCCACACTCCCGCTTTTCCTTACATCAAATCACTAATGTTGGCCGGCATCTCTTGAATACGGGTACTGTAGAAGTGTTCAATATCCCTCAATGTCCGTCCATCTTCATTCTTCACAAAGTTAATAGCCACGCCCTTCCTACCAAACCGTCCCGACCTACCAATCCTATGAATGTACAGCTCCCTATTCATTGGCAGGTCGTAACAAATCACCAAACTAACCTGTTGTACGTCAATACCCCTACCCCATAAATCAGTTGCAATTAATACCCTAGAACTACCACTACGGAATTCTTCCATAACACGTTCACGATCTTCTTGTGTCATATCTCCATGTATAGCCGATACTGTAAAGTTACTTTCCTTCATTTTACCAGCCAACCAATCAACTTTTTGTTTCGTATTACAGAATATAACAGCTTGTGTCACTGTTAATGTGTCATACAAATCACATAATGTATCAAACTTCCATTCCTCCTTCTCCACAGCAACATAGAATTGTTGAATGCCCTCCAAGGTTAATTCATCTCGTTTCACTAGGATGCGTACAGGATCATTCATAAATTTACGTGTGATATCCAATACCTCCACTGGCAATGTCGCACTTACCAATACGACCTGTGTACTTGAAGGTAAGTATCGATAAATATCATATATCTGTTCTTTAAATCCCTTATTTAACATCTCATCAGCCTCATCAATAATGAAAGCCTTGAGTGATTTGGTTGTCAAATCACCCCTTTTAATTAAATCATAAATACGTCCAGGCGTGCCACTAACAATCTGACATCCACCTTGTAATACCTTACGATCATCACCTAAACTTTTCCCACCAATACATGCATGACATTTAATACTCATAAAGTCCCCTAATGAGGTGACAACTCTATATGTCTGTTCAGCTAATTCACGTGTTGGACTTAGTATTAATACTTGTGGATCTTTCCCACTTCGTTCATCTAATAATTGTAATGCCGAGATACTAAATACTGCAGTTTTTCCTGTACCGGACTGTGATTGTGCGATGACATCTCTGCCGCAGATTATTGGACGGATAGCACGTTGTTGTATTGCACTTGGTTTTTCAAATCCATAGGCATAAATTCCACGAAGTAGTGTTGGTTTTAATGACATGGAATCAAATGTTGGACAGGGTGCTGTATCATCGTTCTTTGTGCGTTGTTGCTTTTTATTATTTTGTGATGATTCCTTATGTCTACGTCGTCTTGATGAACTTCTACCAAATTCATCTTCTTGTTCAATATCATCATCGTAATCTCTTCTGTGCTTGTTTTTGTGTCGATGCTTTTTGTTGTAGGGCGAGTCTCCTCCATGACCACCGTCGCGGTCTCTACTGTCTTTATGCCGATGTGATGATGATTTCGGCATGTTGTTATATACTATGATATAGTATGATATGATCAAGAGTAGTATGATTAATTGCTTAGGGCTGATTAATTATTAATTACGATATGAGAGTGTGAAAATGGTTGGCTGTGAATTTCAAAGAATTTTTTCATAGACCTTGAAGCTCAGTCGGCAACTACTGCTCCACAATTCAGTTTGGTTACCGTCAGTACTGTCACTAAATCAGTTTTTAACGCTCTTTCCACATTGTAGTTTCATTATATATCGGCGTTTATCTAATATCAAATAACTATAATATAATGGGTGCAGGAAAGAATAAATCACATCGCAAAAAGCGTATTTCAAAACATGTTATTCAGGCCGAAGAGAAGAGGAAGCAAACCGAGGTCGAGAAGCAACTACTTTTAGCTGCCGAAAATGGCACATCATCTGTAACAACACCAGCAGCAACAACGCCTGAGGAAAAGACAGAAATAACAAGTAATACAAAAACTAAAGACCCAGAAGAGGCAGCATCCTATCTAACACTATGGAAACACGATCAAACGAATAATACCAAATCATGGAAATTCAATAAAAACACACAGAGCTGGCTTCAACGGCACATGTACGAGGGCGACAAAGTATCAAAAACTACATTTGCAACATTAGTTGACTATCTAATGCAAGGAGGAGATAGATTAATATCACGAGTTGAAGAGGATGCAAAAATGCGTGCCCGAAGATATAAAGAATGGGAAAAGAAGAAGGAGAATTCAACAATAGATGAAACTGCTGCAGAAACAAAAGAGGAGAGAAAATCGACATCATCAGCTGATGATATAACTTGGAACAATTTAGATGATCATGATAAAAGGAAGGAATATAAAAGGGCAAGAAAAGTTCTAGATTCAATCAAGGCAACAAGAGAAGAGAAGAAAGATGATGCCGAGGCTTAGATAAGAGTACAAAACTATAATGTTGGTTTACCGCCTTTCTTAAACATTACATTTTCTCATCTACTGCTAGAGTGTCTCATTCCGCGGTCGTCTTTGCAATTCTGATGTGCGCGCACCGCTCATTTCTACATTATTCTCTTCAGTAACACTATTGGAATCTGATCTGGTGTAATCATCATCTCTATGCCTACCACCTTCTTTCTTTTGTTTGTCAAATATCTTGTATAATTCCTTCTTAACAAAGTGTGATACTAAACTCATACTAATGATACTCAGAATTAAACCAAAAAGTACCATTTTCCTATGTGTCTCCTCATCTACACCCATCTTCTTATCGCCTCCTTCTACCGCTGACGATGCGTCTTTTCCATCTTTCGTATTGACATCATCATGACTAAAGAATGTATCAGTACTAGCACCAATTAATACATATAATAACATCAACGGTAATGCGCCAATCTTTGCCATTGCAAATTTCACAAGTGGCATACTCGTCGTACCAATCATATAACTAACAGGTCCCAATGGTAATATCGGTGTCAAATACAATAGACACATAATCTTAAACCCATTATCACTAACGGCAATATCAATAGCATCAAATAATGGATACTTTCTTCCCCATTTGCGTACTTGATTCCGCATTATATATCGTCCTAATATGAAGCAGGAACAGCTGCCGAATAAAGACCCCGCCATGCTTGTGAATGTTGCCATGAATACACCACCTACCCAACCGTAGGCTAGTTTGTAAATATACCCCCCGCCTAATGTTAACGGCGTACCTGGTAATAAAAATATGACACATAATCCATATACGAATATAAATGCAGCGGCACCAGTACCAGGATGTTCTTTCACCCAAAGTAGAAAGTCATGTATTGCATGCGTGCCTAATAATCGTTTGTCAGGTGGTGAATGTATAGTATCATATATTAAAAATAGTCCAAGTAATGATGTTATTGTTATTATAATTGGTTTGATATATGATAATATTCTACTACTACTATGATTGCTACTTTCTGATGTTACTACTGTATTATTCATAGAAGAAGTTATTGTTGTTGTTGTTGTTGTGTCTATATCACTACCTTTTCTATTAGTACTATTATTTATGAATTGACTTTTTATTATTGGTTTCTTATTTCGTTTATAATTCCTCGGCCTACTTTTTAAATCTGCATCATTATCTAATAGGTTGAGAAAGTTACTAAGGCCACTACTGCCATTATTGTTATTGTTTGGGGAATTATTGTCGGTGGTATCGTCATGTCCGCTTTCAACGTCAGGCGTTTGACGACCCGAGTTCCTTCTGTTGTTCATGATGTCTATATGATACGATATCTAGGCGTAGAGAGTATAAGGCGGCGGCGGCAAGTAGGCTACATATAAAAATGTAAGAATCATGAATCTAGGGTTATTACTTAGAATCTTACTCCACTAAGTATCTTCCTATCTCAAATGCCGGATAATGAAAGCATATGTAACCTTTTGCAACACAAATTTCCAAAAAACTCCTTTTGTACGTCGACAGTAACAGCCTCCTAACAACAATATAAATGGCAAAATCTACACCAGCAAGGAAGCGCAAGGCTACTGACGATGATATTGACGAATCGTCTGAAGAAGAGGATGATAGTAGTTCCTCATCTTCGTCTGACAGTGAAAAAATGAGCGAAGGCAACTCCGATGATGAAAATAACGATAATATGGATGAAGATTCAGATAATGATACCGACTTAGAACCAAGTACTACTAAAACACCAGCCAATAAACATACAACAGCATCAAAGAAGAATAAAACACCAAACTCATCCGGTATGAAAATGCGTAGTGGACGTAAGAAGAAACGTAAAAAGTCTATAAGTCCAAAAAATAGTAGTACACTTGGTGCACCTTCTACTACTAAGAAGAAGAGGGGTACTACTACAAATCCACGCAAGCGCGCTAAAAAGAGTACTGCTGATGATGATGATAATGACGACGACGAGGATAGTGTTTTAGCCAATGGTGGTAAAAGAAATGGTAAAAAGGCAGCATCCAAATTAGTAAACGATAACTCATCTGAGGAAGAGGAGGAAACTCATACCAAAAAGAAGAAGAAGGGTAACCGTAGAAAGTCTGTAGGATTTGATGCTACAACTAAAAAGGGTAGTAGTGGTAGTAGTAGGAGAGCAGCAATTGATGAAAATGCCACTATACGAAAGGTACCACATGCTCATGAACAAACTCGTGAGGCTGTGGCTGCTGCTCAAATGTCACAGTCACCAACAATCTCGGAGGAAGCTGCTGCTAACAATAGCAGCAGCAGTAGTAATAATGGAGGGATAATGGGTGGTGGTGGATTATTACATTTAGTATCACAAACATTACGATTACCATCTCAACATACACCCGCCAAACCATCATCGCAACAACAACAAGATGATAGTGATGATAATTTAGATTCAGATGCTGCTGAATCACTAGCACCGCCATTAGCTGGGGGTAGACGATTAATCTTTGCAACTACTGCAAAGAAGAAAAAAGCTGGTGGTGGACGTACTACTGGGGGTAGGAATAAGTTGTTATTACAAACTCGTGAGAAACAGCAACAGCAAAGAGAGAAGATTTCTTCAAAGAAGCAGACAAGAACAACAACTTCAGACTCTACTCCAGAATCCAATAACAATGATAATCAAGAGGAACCATCATCTCTTTTAGTTCAACTTACTAATGAATGGGAAGAAAATGGTGAAGAGTACAAGAAGGATATTGCATTATATACAAAGGGTTGGTTCTTCGTATTGTTTCTTTGCTTTATTGTTGGTAACATTGCCAATATGTCTCTGTTTAATGTACGGTCACAAAGTATCGAGCTGAGTAAATTGTATGGTATTGAATCTAAGATTACTGATACTGTTTTGGAGACAACCGACGACAATAATAATGGCGAAGGAGCAACAACAACAACACCTGAAATCGTCACAATTACACAACCAGATCCAGATCTTATTGCCAATGCACGCGCAACATACCGTGCTGAACGCATGAATACACATGATATATCAAAGATTGACAAATCTATGGAAGAAATGAATGAGATGATGAAGGTTGTAGATGATACTATGACAAGTTGGATGAAGGATTATCCGAATGTTGCCTTTGGCGAAACGAAAGATGGCGACGAACAGCAAAAGAAAGACGAAAGCGTTAATAAGATATCAGCAAGTATCATAGAGAAGCAAAATGTATTATTAGAATGGGAATGGGCATTAGTTGCTTTAGAGGAGGCAATGGATGCATTTACCAATGGTGATATTAGTCCCGAGGAAGTGAATAAGGCAATGGATGAGCTTACCAAGGTATCAATGATGAAATCTGAAGCAGCTCTATTAGATATGTCCAAGATATCTGTACCCGGAGAAGGATGTGAGGGTATGGATTATAATGCCATTCCCACAAAACATGTGAAGTCCAATTCACAAGTTGGCAAGGAGGATACCATCGAGGTTGTGGGTGGTATTGATGTCGATGCGCTAAATATTGCTAGTGATTCTCCTATTTTAATAGAGGATGCCAAGAATGTATACCAAAGTTTAGTAACATTGGCTCAATCAACGAGTGAGGCATTGATTGGACCATCTGGGGCTTCATCTCATGCCAAACAGTGGTTAGAACAAGTTATTGCTGAAGAGTTGCATAAAAGGGGAGTGGATGAACACCCTCCATTGATTGATGAGGCTACTATTCTTTCTTCTTCTAGCAAATCATCTCCCTCAAACACTGATGGAGTATATACCTTCAACGATGCCGTGACAGACATAGATCGTCTACTCGAAATAGAAGATGCCGATCGAACAGGCAAGTTTGACTATGCCTCGATTGTTAATGGTGCACAAGTGGTACGACGAGGGCCATATTCCACGTCATACTCTTTATATGAAACTTTACCATTAGTTAATCGTGTCTTGGCATACACCAAATTGCGATTCTACGGACACCCTCCTGAGGCAGCTTTGGTTCCTACTTTTCCCATGCACACGAGAGGACAATGTTGGTCATTTACAAATGAACAATCTAGTTCTCGAACTAGGAGACAAGCTGGAGGAGGAAGTAGTGGCGATATGATTGGTGATTATGCAACACTGACTATAAGTCTACCCTCAGCTATATCAGTATCCGAGGTCTTGGTAGAACATATCCCTCCGACTATTACATCTGATCCAACCTCGAGTGCAATGAAGGAATTTCGTGTACTTGGATTTGAGGATACAGGTGCATTTGGTGAGCCTTGGGAGTTAGGATTATTTGTATTTAACGATGTTGGACCAAGTATACAGAGATTTGCAATACCAACAACGTTAGATGGGCAGAATGTACCAAAACTGAACTCTATTGCCTTTGCCGTGGATACGAACTGGGGTGGTGATTATACATGCCTGTATCGCGTGCGGGTTCATCAATAATCATTTAGAAAGTAGAAGATGTTTAAAATGAATCATTACTTGATTACAATTTCTCTTAACCTATCATATCTCTCATGGGTCCTCTTGTACAAGCCTTGCAATATAAGCATCCATCAATTCGGCCTTCATCACAGAACCCCATTTCACATAACATTCCTTTGCTTGTTTATAGTACTTGAGAGCATCTTTTGTATCATCCTTATTAAACTTCTCACAGTGTCCACCTGCAAGCTCACAGGAAATGCCTTCCTCGTGAATAAAACCGGACTTTTGAGATGCTTCGATTGCTGCTGTATACTCCTCCCTTGCTTTGTCGTCATTCTTGTTCAGTGAAAAATACTCTGCTTGGAGTATATGTACTTTGTTCTGAAAGTTGTGCTGGAAGATGCGCGTTACACAATTCACGAGGACGAAAGAGAGGAGATAGTAACATATGTTAGTACATGTGCTTTGTAAAGGCAATCATATACAGGCAAACCGAGTTCAAATGAAGTAACCAAAACAACGAGACTTCATATTGAAAACTTGAATTTATATGAAAAACAATACTAACGCGGACTTTCCTCTGAATAACTGGCCATCTCCTTGAGCATGGTAATCACTTCCCTTGCACCCCTCTTCAAGTCGTTATCTTTAGCTCTCTTCACTTTGTGAATAGCAGCAAGTCCAAAGTAAAAGGATGAGAGTATGTCTTTAGGAGTTGGGGGCGTTTTGCCTCTCTGTTTGATTGCGATCGGGTCTGTTTTTAATTTCTTAGCAAAGTATAATGTTCGGGTATTGTCTATTCGCAATATTTAGGAAGCACAAGAGTCAGCATACAGCCAATTTGAAAGATTTGATACACACACACACACATATACTCACGGCCAACTATAAACGAAGCGACAATACGATGAAAGTATACTGATGCTTGAAATCCCTCAATCTTCATCATAGGATCATCGATACATTCATCTACCAACTTTGATTCAATAAACTCTTTATTGATCAATTGAGATATTGTCTGGTGATACGAAGACAAATAAGCCACCGTCCTTTTATGCTTGTGTATCTGACTAAGTTTCAACAGAGAATTGACATCTTCCAAAAGAGAACTTAGATTGTTCCCGGCGACAAACGATTTTTGTACATACATTAATCCACTCAGGAGGGCAGTTGTTACATCTCCAATAGACTGACCGACACCGAGTCCAGTATGAAGTCTTTCAGCTGCCAATTGGATAGGCTCGAAAATGGCCCCAACAAAGCCGTAGTAAGATAAATACACATGTATCAATTGACTGCTATCCTCAAATCTCGCAAGGAGATCAAGGGCAACTTTGCCATATCGATTGGCTTGCTTCATTTTCTTATAGATAGATAACATGAAGCTTCCATATGCGAACCCGTTGGCGCTGTATTTAGACACTCCATGATCAAGAGAGATCTCGACCAATCGAGCAATAAGGTAAGGTAGGAGACTATCCCTTCTGTAATATGCTAAAAAAGCAGCCTGAGACAAGAATTGCTGTAATCGATAGTAATGTTGATCACTGACTTCTTTCAAAGACACCAAAGTATCATTATTATTCATCTTCTCCTCAATCCTATTGAATGTTGCAATCATATCTTGTTGATCCACAGAACCAGCCCTTGGCATTGTTTCCTTAAGTTCGGAGAGGACCTGTAAAGATCCTTTGTAGGATTGTTCGGTTTGACCAAGATGATGTAGGAGACGATGACTGAGGTAATATGCATCCAGCTTGCTCTCCAAGGTCCTTCCATTCTCAATAACTTGATTCCATGACGATTTGGCTAGTTCAATATGACCAGAAGAGAATGCTGCTTGTCCTAAAGAGAGATATAGTTGCATTGCAAAGTCGTAGTGATCACCCCATAGTTGATCTTCTGGGATGAGTGTTCTTGCCTGTGTGAGATATCTTTGCGCTCTCTCAAAGTCGCTTGTTGCCATTGCCTTCTTGGCAGCTTTGTTCAAGAGTTCTGCAAGATCGAAACGACCTCCCAAATTATTATCATGACAAAGTTGATCGGCAATTGAAAGTAGAATTGATGAATCCACATCTTCTTGATCCTCAGCATTATAGACCTGCAGTAGTTTCATGCCGATACTACAGTGAAACTGATCTCGTTCGTCCGACTTGATTAGATTGTATGACGCCTCACGTACTGAGTCATGAACAAACTTATAAGCCCCAGTAGAATACTCTTCCATATAGCCACTGGCTACTGCTTTGTGCAGAAGGACGTTGTTTCCAAGGACTTGGCACTACAGCACCAACGGGGTCTGAACTCGAAGCCATCAAGAGCAAGTATCTAAAGGAGCTTGACCAATTGTTCTTCCCCGGCAGTCAAGCTTTCAATCAACTTGGTCCGAAGGTATACAAACATGTATACAAGATGATTCAAAACGCGAAAAGTGCAGAGGAATGCCACATATTTCTTCTGCAATGTGCCGTAAAAGCTGGTGTCTATGGACCCACTCAAGTCAGCTGTGCATTGGACGGTGATTATCCTGCTGGCTTTGATCCAAAAGACTGTCCAACAGTTGCCGTTCACAACCGAATTACCAAGGCACACGCTGATGTGACAACTGGTGACCGCATAGTTCGTTTGACACTCAACTCCATTGAGAATTGCCCAGGTACATGTCGACGTATCAAGGAAGGAGAGGCTGCGGCAATTGCTTCTCTATCAACCATCCTTGCCGACTTCTACCATGATATTGGAGGTAGTGTAAGTCTATTGGGTATGATGGGAACATCCACGGGGTGGGACTTGATTGCAAAGTTGTTGGATCCATCCAAGTTCAAGGTATACATCCCTTGCAACTACCACCTTTCCCTCTTAGCTTATTACAGACGAGTCAAGGGCAAGACATTTGAGGATAGACTTGCTGCTATTTCATATGACTATTACTTGATGTTTCACAACTTCGGTCCACAGTACCGACCAGTGTTCCAAGCCTTGGCAAATGATGATGAGTTTCCAATGGTTATTGATGACTTCACTTCGGTTGAGAATATTGGAACGGGCACGAACTCCTCGAGCGGATCCAACTCCCAACGAACAATCGACACGTTCTTCAATAATAGTAGTAACAGGAACTCGAAGATCAAGAGGAGCAAGGCTGTGATTAAGAAGAATCTTTCCAATCATGGAAAGAAGATTCTGATGGGTGACGATGAGCCCCTCCCTGACGGCATGAATGACGAGGAAGATCCAGATTGACTTGCTTGAGTGGTGCTATCAGTCAGCTTGCAGCCAGGATGAACAATGGCGAGGATATTGACTTGAGTGCCGAAGCCACTAAACTTGGACTGAAAATGAAAATAGAGTCCCTTGTTCAACGTGTGAATACACAGCGACGCAATCAGAACAACATGACTGATTTGTCTCGAGCTGCTGCCGCATCTAATCGTGACGAGGATGTTGATATCAATGCATTAGCCAAAGCTCGCAAAAAGACAGTACCACATACAAGAGAAAAGCTTCATAATATCAAACATGCTCAGACCAACCATGCTGACTTGTCTCGGGCTGCTGCCGCATCTAATCGTGACGAGGATGTTGATATCAATGCATTAGCCAAAGCTCGCAAAAAGACAGTACCACATACAAGAGAAAAGCTTCATAATATCAAACATGCTCAGACCAACCATGCTGACTTGTCTCGGGCTGCTGCCGCATCTAATCGTGATGAGGATGTTGATATCAATGCATTAGCCAAAGCTCGCAAAAAGACAGTATCAGCAACACAAATAAGTCTTGAGAATACGAAACGTTCTCAGAGCAAGTTCAAAACCAAGAAGGAAGATGAACGGAAACAAGTAGTGGCTGAGTTCGATAGTACAATCATTGGCACATTTGCAATGGCCGGGTATGAATCACATACTAGTCCATATACAAAAAGCTACAGTCTCCAGGCAAGGCTAGAGCAAAAATTAAACAACAAGGCTGTTCCAGGTATTAGTAGAAAACAAATTGCTGCGCAGTTCTGAAATCAGAAGGGAGGTTAAATTTACTCGGTATGATTCTCAGAGCGCCTCGTGACAACGAGCAATTCTCAGAAGCACAGCTCAAGGCAGGCTTTCGTGTGGATGTGCCTGAATTCACCAAATGGGAGAGAGCGAACACTCTTATCGAGATCACACACAATGATGATAGTGGGGAAAAGTGCAAAAAAGGTACAATATACAGGACAGAATCTCAAATCAATCGAACAGGGCCGTTAGGAATTCGATGTGGATGTGCTAAACGTGAACGATGCAACAACGGAAACAAGATGATAGCAAATTCAGTCAATGCTTTTGACGTTAAAGAAAAGGTCATTTCCTTTGGGAATTTCCTTGAGTGATGAGAGGGTAGAGTGTCACTTCATATAGGAAGTATATCAGACCACTGCGTTAAGTCAGTTTCGGGCCGATCCGTTGCCTGTACGAATGCCAGTGGCGGTATGATCATGTAGCTATCATTAGCTAGCTCATATAAGCATAGGAATATTCTTTTGTCTTACGGAGGAAAGTCACTACATCTTCTGATAAGCTTATACCGAAGGTACTTGCAACCTTTAGACAAATCTGCAAGGAGCTTGGTAAGTTTGACAACCTCGTACTTAGTAGGATCAAAATCTTATCAGTAAAGCCTTGTCGCCAAATAGTCTCTATATCACATGACCAACATCGCCTGTCAGTGTCATACCGTAACACATTTTGATCAACCAACGACCTTAACATCTCTATAGGTGCGAAATCCAACATCACGAAGAAAGTGAGGTAATGAAGGGTTGTGTTGGTTATAGCTTGTAATAACGAATAATATCAGACAGAAAGCAATACTTACCAATTGCAAACAAAGGGGACCCAGCGGTCTTCTTATATAAACAGCTAGAGAGCTCAGCGACATGTCTCGGTAGCATACACAGGGCATCTGACACCATCATATTGAGTTCCTTCTTACTGATACCATCAAGATGAAGTTTCTTGATTTTGATATCGTCACCATGACTTAGTTTATGAATCATCTCATGGAGGGGGTGATTGCCTATCACTTCGTTACTCCTGTATGCACCAACAAACAAGACACAGCTAGAACCATTGAAAGATAGGATATCTGTGATCACTGTACATGTATGCAAGTCCGCCCATTGTAGGTCATCCTAATTGTAGGTTGAGAGATATAATACACCAGCCAAGATGAGTTGAGAGTAGAACAGACAAAAAAGTAACCAAATACTACTCACAAAGAACATCATAACGGGTGTTTCTTTACTTGATACAACTTTCAAGACTTGTTGTAGAATATAAGCAATACTGCTGTTTTTTATTGCACTGTCTTCTTGAGATTTTGCTGTTATTGTAGTCTGTTGTGATCCCAAGAGCAAAGAGATATTCGGTAGAACCTGTTTAACATATCCAAAGCTGCTACCAAAAATAGATGCCAACCTTGTATGGACTTTACCCATCTCTGCTGGAGCAGCAGTCCTTTTGATCTTGACAAAAAGGTCGTTAAATGCTGATATCACAATACCAATTGACGAGTTACTAAGCAACGCAGTAAGACGATTCCACCGGAGGCTCTGACCATTGGCAACAATGTATTCACAAGTCTTGACTTGCCAATTCCGCTGATACCTCCTATAAGCAAGGCCTCGGACTGGCCACTGTAGGAACACCGACAGAAACTGTCAGTCACAAATGTAGTCTCTTCCTCCCTACCATAGAGTTTACTTGTCCTAATTCGCAATGATGGCTTTGAGGTTGAGGATGACAATACTTCAGAATGGTTGTATCTCTCAAAGAGGAAACTTTTTGGATCAAGTACAAGTAGGTGCAGGTCATCTGAGGCAGTGTCTAATGATACTCTCCCCTATTTTCAGTGGGGATGCAAAAGATGGTCATGAGATAATGGTAATGGTATAAGTTCACAAACTGCAAATATATAATACTTACCTTTATCAAACCATCGATAAGTAGATGAAGGGACGAAGAAAACCCCAACTCGAGAAGAGGAATATATTTTGCAAAGAAATCACTTCTTGCACTCACAAGATTTGATGCCAGATCTGACAACGAATTCCCTCTTCTTTTCTTTTGTGAGGGTTCACTGTTGTTCATAATCTGATATGTTTCATTCCCCTGCACCAATATATCATACAATAGACAACCAACTGAATGAGAAAGCATCATTTCATCACCATTAACATCCTCATCTTCACCCCTCTTTGCTTGGGTAATATTGCTATCAAATCGACTCATCATTATCTTTGCAGCATCCATCTCAGCATTATCGAAAGTTGTAACACTACCAGCATCTTCTCGTTTCATATTGCTTTCAAGAGATGGTGGGTTAATCTCTACATCCATATACTCTCCAACAACTAATATGTTAAAATGAAAACTACATTAGTTGGATGGAACAATAATGCACATATGATATGAAAAAACAACAACAATAAACTCACTCTTGCTTTGGTCTCCGTAACACTCGCCCCTGGTGAAGAAGGGTGTAATCATCTTCAAACTAGTACGAGGTGTATTCATCTCTACCCCCATGATCCTGTCTGCATCTTCTTTGATATCATTAAACTTGCCCGCAAGGCATACACCGAAATTATCAATATGACAAGCTTCTTGAAGATCTTTAGCAGTTGCTTTATGTACGGATAATTTAGTACTCCGTAATATCTCAACAATACCATAGCCTACTGTTACTTTTCGTAATAAGATTTCATCTTGGTTAGTCATAAAGTACATACTGTGTGACTCTTCATCTACCAATTTCCGCAGACCAACAATATTATCATCTTGATGTACTCGGCGTGATACCTTCTTATGTTGAGGGGATACTGAACTGATATTCATGATGTTTAAAGTTCGGAGGCTGATTATTATTATGTTGAGCGAGGGGCTACTGCATCGAAATTAAAAGTCAAAGGCTATATTATGAGTATTGTGTCAAAAAGTCCGGAGATGATTATCGACCCAAGTTGTTACTTACAAATGTTTACTCGGATGATTAATATGCTATACCCTCTTCGGTTGTTGATCATAATAACACCTAGCGCTCTCACACACTGGCCTTCATTTTCAGTAATATTATGGCCTTCATTTTCATTCGTATAATTTATCGCTAATTCGTCTTTCTAAATCCCTATTTTGGCGAGTATGGTTGGTGATGGCTATCAAGGCAAAGAGATCTAAGGGCATCATGTGGATATGGCAATTACAACCTCTCGTGCTACTGATATCATTATTATCAGTGTGTATTAGTTGGTCAAACGCATTTATTTGCAATCATTGCAACAAGCTGCCAACAATGAGTCTCGACTATCATCCTGCAGTTGATGGCTGGGAAGATAAATACATCGAGCAAGGAGGCGATAAGGAAGGGAAAGTAGGCCCGAAGATTTTGTCTTCAACGTTTGATGTTCATGCAGCGAATGAGTCAGAGCTAACAGGTAAGAGAGATAGTCAGTGTGCAAAGTGCATATGATGTGCACTTTTATCTAAAATGTTACTCCATATTATGATGATGTGAACATGAATATATAAAACTTTAGAACTTGATGTCAAACATTGGCCCACTTGGACAACTTCCGATAAAGAAAAATGGAACGTAGGTAATTTAGTATCAGATAAAGAAATGCCTTACGGGGAATTGAGTTACATGATAAAGGGATCATTAGAAATTACACCTGCATCCACTGCCTCATAAAAGAAGGAGACTTAGTAACATTTCCAAAAGGATTCATTGCAAATTGGAAGGTGTTGAAGGAGCTAACGTGGCATTATTATCTTTATTAATGACATACTTTATTGTCTTCTTCTCCTAGTGGTGACATGCAAAGACGTTCTTGTCTGAAAAATGTCTACTCTTCTTTTCTTCCTTTTTATCCTTCTACTTTTGAGGATTCCTAGTTGCCAATGTTCCTCTCTTTGGGAATAAATTAATACTGATCTGACACAGCTCCCTACTTCTCTTTTCTTCTAGAATGTTCGGAGGTAAGGTGTAGAGATGACACACCTCCTTGTTTGTACGCTTGCGGTTTCTTGCCTTTTTGTATAATCAATTGGGCTGCATATGTACCAGATCAGAGAGATCGCATCAAAATCGTACCATCCCATCTTCAAATTCAGATGCAATTTCTGCCATCTTTCCCTCATATCTTCTCAATCTTGTTGGTGGATCTTCTCCACCATAATACTTGTCTTCACCTTCACACATTGTTGACTTTACTCCATCTTCGTTACCACCATTTTTAGTATTATCACCAGCAGTATCAACACCCCCGGCGGCAGTAACCAATCGTGTTGATAAGAAGAATGCAACATCTTGTGCATTAACAGTACACTTCTTAGGAACATATACGAAATGTTCTGATGCATCCTCAATTCCTTGATCTAGAGTTCCTGCTTGATTCTGACATTATTATTATTATGGTGATAGTTTTGTGGTTATTGTGAAGAGTTTTATTTTTCATGAATAGTATGGACGTGTATGACGGCGTGTAATATGATGATGATGATATGACCAAATGAAGAATGAGATGAAGACATACAACATTATACATCAACAAAATATGAGTCAATAACATATTATCTCAGTATATGCATCACTACATAACACAACATACACATCAATACATCAATCACTTACAAAAGCAGCATTCAATCTCCCTAACATTGAAGGCCAATCTTCTCCATATGCAGAATGTAGTGTAGTATCCCATGCTTGCAAATTCTTACGTAATATACCAGCCTGGCGTAGAAACGCCTGCTGTTGATCATTATGTTGTCGTGGCGGTAGACTCATGCTTTCGAGTGCAGTAGTAATTGCAAAGACCAACAAGGGTATTCTAATATATCTAAGAAGAAGGAACTAAATCTATTGTGATAGTCCAAGGCCAATAATGTTGATGATGTACAATATCGATCTCAATTAAGCAACCACTCAATCTGATCCGCTTATTTAGCCTTACACTCTCATAAAAGGATACCTTTAGTAACACTCCGAAACAACATCATAATCATACAATACATCATATCTGTTCAGATCTTAATGTTGAAGGTGTATCAATGTTCATAAGGTCTAAGTTCATACAATCTTGTAGTGTTCAAACGGTCAGCTTAGCTTTATCATCAAAATAAAAAAAAAACACATA
>Ga0214478_100840_pt1 | contig 17084 bp, 19 predicted proteins | sample M1_20Mar14CPVII9_2_FD_178001 | JGI IMG/M metagenome (GOLD analysis project Ga0214478, IMG submission 178001) | Marine eukaryotic communities from Monterey Bay, California, United States - M1_20Mar14CPVII9sort6BwellD7 | ecosystem: Environmental > Aquatic > Marine > Unclassified | place: USA...
ATTCAGCAGACTTTTTAGATATACCGGTTTTGGCATCTAATTCTTCAATTTTATGAGATAGATTTGTTGTGAAGGAGGAAATGTTATTGAGTCTCTGAACATAAGTCTGAGCTCGATGAGGAGGTATTGTATTTGTTGAGAGATGTATATGTTTGGAATGTGTTAAGAGAAGAGATATGTTTGTCAAAACGTCGTAATGCCATAAGAAGTTTGTATAGTCTCTCTTGTTAGACGGTGTATTCATATCCATAGATCGGATTAGTCTAGTCATCAAAAGGAATGTGCTACATGTTCATTCTTTAGTTTCTCAATAATCACAGAGAGATCTATGATGAATGAGAGGAGAAGTGAGTATGTGTGCTTGCAGACTTCGAAGACTATAGAGATTATGATGAGAGTGAAGAAGACGAAGATGAAGGAGACGACTCATGGATGGATTAATTGTGCTTAGAGTCTAGCCTAGTAGTCTAGCCAGTAAAACCTCTGTAGATTAACAGTCTCTCACAGCCTAGTCAAACTTTACATTTACTTCACATACAGATAACTCCTGTGTATATCTCTACTTCTCTTTTGGGCATACATATCACGCTTGCAACTCAAACTTCACATCTCTTTGCATCATAATTATATTCATTCACTTGGTATTGGTAGCAAGGATTGCCTGCATTTACACTTCAAATAATCTGGCTCATCCATTATACTCCTATTTACTACTTATTAATTTGTTATACTACCGATCATAATACAACGATGGCAACTCTAAACCCATTGCAAATGTGCCACAGTAATTAAATATCATGTGCAAGATACAAACTGAGTTGATATCGTTTGTAGTAGCATAAATAATCAGCCATGATATTGTCATAAGCTGAAGTTCAGGTAGGCCTTTTTTATAGAATGTTGTGGCATCAGCTTGCGAGAAATGAATAGGAAAAGCTAGTGGCATCCAGAACTTGATGTGAATAGGAGCAGCATAAATGCTTAGGACAAGATATCCTAGGAGAAAAGCTAAGCACTTTCTAATGCTACTACCATCTTCTTCCATCACCATGTCACTTAACCAAACTGCCCCAAGGTCATACATCGCAAGAAAGAGCATTGTTTCACAAATACCATTGCTGAATGCGAAGAAGGAAGATGTGATAATGCTCCTAGATCGACCAAATGTATGAGACATTGAGACAATTCTAGGAATGGCAACAAAACATGTTGCAAATAAGCCGAATAAATGTGTGTATGCGAATGATGTTGTTGTAGTAGACGTTGTCCATGATGGCATGTAACCAAAGTAACTTCCAATCACCAAGCCAATTATCCAATAAGATATCATATACATCCAACCAACATTATTATTTAGTTGATGTTTCTTTAGATACTCTTCATGTGACAGCATTTCAACTCCTCCGCCTAATGCCTCTGTTGAAGTCTTGGTAGATCTCATTTTCATAACGTTGCGTCAGCGTCTCTCGTAATATATTGTGAATGTTATATGATATTTATTAAGGATGGGGATAATACTTATTGTAAGAGAAGTAGATGTCAACTGGTAACCTTTGACAGATGTTGGTACCGTCAACGCACGCTACAAACATGTCAATCGAATCATTACAACATAAATGGTGTCTACCTCGATCTACTCACTATTTAGTTACTCTAACTTCGGTATCCTTGGCAAACACAAATTTTTATTTGCCGCATTGCAAATGAACATAGCAAATCGGCGCGCCATTAATGCCTGCTAATGATGATATGTCTCGCCGTTCATCTAGACAACCGCGAAAGTTCACCTTTCGGTTATTGACCGAACCATCAAAATTGTAACAATTGAGTAGCCATGAAACAGATGTCAAAATTAGCCATCAATATAATAATTATGTACTTGACTCTTGACATTGACATCAATACACCTCCTGAACAATGAATATCGTACCACTCTCCTCATTCATCTTGGCCACTGGCAAAACTATTGATGATACCAAAACTGTAAAGCATCAACAGCCACATGTTCAAAAGCCCAAAGCCGATGATGATACGAACAAGAAGTTCAAACTCAATGATATATGTCGTCAATCACCTACACATCACATCATGTGGATAGCCCTTATCAGTATTGTCATAACTACACTCCGCTGTAAGCCAGTTACTAATCTTGTTATTAATCTACTGTCTTGGCTACCATCCACGGGAGTTAAGACTTATCAACCATTAAGTTTAGCAAATTGGATATTACATTGGTTAATGACTTTATCATCACTTGAACTTGCCGGTAGTATGTATACTTTAATGACAATGAAAAGTAATGATACAACTAAAAGGAGAACATATCAAGGTTTTTACGCATCACATCTACTCGTTATGTTCTTCTCAATGGTACAAATGGCCGGACACTCGAGTATTAACCAATCACTCCATCTTGAAACATTATTAGAAGAAGTATTCTTCGCCTGTAATAAGACATATGTATTTGGATATGGATTAAGTGGTCTACTTGGACATATGATGTATCCACCGTTGTTCATGTTGGTATCATTAGGACATATTGGATATCATAATGTAATGGGTAGATTCTTAGCCACGTATACAATCTACAAACAATTCAAGGAGTTGCCGTTTAGTTTTGGTGTGTTTACTTCATTGACTAGTGTAACTGCTGTTGGGTTTCCTATATTGGCATCTAGGATGGTAACTGATATTGATCTTACGTCGGATACTTATCATTCGGCTATTGCAAGTGCCTTGGCTATGAATTTCATTGCCCAGTCTGTGTTCTTGAACAGATATGTCCGGCTGCTTGAAGAAGAAGGAGAAGTTGAATTGAAACAAGACTTTAAAAAAGAATGAGAGGCTATTAGAGTATCTAAATCTAACTTATTTCTAATGACTAAGTCTTCCTATGCATTTCAAGTCTTCTATTTTAATGTGTACAGAGTATAAGTATCCTCTATTCTCCTCTAACTGAACAAAAAGCCCAACATGATGAGTGTGGCTAGAACAAGAAACAATCCCACATATTTAGCCGTCTTGGCAATGATCTTGCCTTCCCCAATAGCAAGAGAAGTCACGGTACATGCTGAGATGATGTTATTAAGACACACACCGTTACCTGCTGATGCACCAACTACTTGAATCGCTAGCATAGCATTGACATTGGCACCAATCGTTTCGGCAGCAATCTGCTGGACACTACCGAATGTCAAGTTTGATACAGTTGTACTACCGGAGAAGAATGAACCCAAGGCCCCGATAGATGCAGCAATTACAATCCAACCACCCTTTAATGCGTCACTTAAGACGATACCAATGATTGCAGCCGGACTTGCGTCTTCACCGGTAATCATTAACTGGACAAGAGTTAGAGCTCCGGCTAGAGCAATGGCTGGACTCTTGACTCTTTCGAAGACCGTTCTAAATATTCCACCTAATGTGTCAGACGCCTCTTTTCGGTATATAATGTAGGTTATCACTGACATTAATACAAATGGAATGATGAATGGTGTATAAAGTAACTCATACTTCCAGTGAAGGGTTGGATAGGTTAGTATCTCCTCTAATTGGAAGACCAAGCTGGCCGAAAGACGAAATATGGCATAAGTCCCAAAGTAGATTGAAAAGTTTGGTGTTGTTGCCTTGAGCAACTCGTTGAGACCAATTTGTGGTATACGAGTAATGATGAGGAGGAGTACTGTCCCAGTAATGGGTGATGTTCGGAGTATAAACTCTTTAATGTATGCCCACCCTTCCTTCCTTGGTCCTATAGCCAATTCTATTGCCTTTTGACTTTCCGTTAAAGTTTCTATACTACTATTAGGCAGATTGCTTCCACTCATTTCATTCTGACCATCGACCATTATACTGTAATTAGTAGTGCTTTCATTTGATACTACCTCACTTGATCTGGTGAGAGGTACATGCTCTTCATCTACTACTACTGTTTGGTCATTATTGATAGAAGTAACAAGCGATTCGTCGGCAGTTAAGCCAATTTCCCTCTTTGACATGAACACTGATGATTGATGAACGACACTACGGTTTGAATACGGAGCTATATCGAGGGGGTGTCGTCCAAGCTCGTGTATTGATTCCTCGTCATGACTAATCGGTTTGAGACCAACATTGAACTGAATCAGTATAGCGGTAACCTGCGGTAACTCCCATACCAATAATACCAGCAATCAATGATGGAAACTCATAAGAAACGTATGATATTCCCAACATTGGCAACATGGCTGAACTAATTCCCAATATAATGAATAGTAGATTCCCCTTTACTTCTTTTGTTGTACGATTGTTGCAAAGATTAATGGCAATAGAAGATAGGCACAGACCACTAATGCCACAGCTGAATAGAAACCAATTTCAACAAAGTCCTCTTGACTCAATCCCAATGAACCAAATCCATACCATATCGGAGTGCCAACGGCACCAAACACTGTTGCAAAAGTATTAAATAATAGTAATACTACCACACTTTCAAACTTGGGATGACCAAGTGATATCAACATGGGTGCACCAAGAGCTACCGGTGTACCAAAGCCACTAGCCCCCTCCACCATCATTGCAAAGCTATATATAATCGATAACTCGGCAACATGATGTCCACCCGTTAATGCCTTCATTTCTCTCATCATGTATGGTAAACATCGTGTTGTTTCCATTGTTTCGAATAACATTATTGCACCTGCCATAATTGTTAATGGTGTTATTGCCTCATGTATACCTTTGACGACACTACCACTAACTAACAATGGGTCACTTCCTAAATACATTAATCGTACTAAATACATTAATAATGCACTAATTGGTAATGATTTTGTTGTCGATAATGGTTTCAATCCACACGGTGGTATTGTGGCCACAACTAGAAAGATAATGGGTAGTAGACACATTATGACGTCCATTGTTTTACCCCATGGACCTGTAGTTGAGTAGGGTATTGCACAACCACATGATGTACAATCTGATAATCCTACACATGTGTAGGGGCATTCATAGTCTACATCATCGTTGTCATTGATATCGCTGCATATATAAGATGTATTGTTGTTCACAATTATTGGTTCAACGTCTTGATCATAATCGTTACCACTTCCACTCATACCTTATTTGATGATATTGATAATATAGAATTGTAACAAAGCAAATGCGGCGATAGACCACGGTACCTCTAGTCCTACTATAGGATTATTAATACATAGACTGATAGTAGTATAAATACCACAAGGGTTGAGGCCCAACCTATGCAGTTTTTCTTTATGTCAATAATAATCCGAAGGGAGGGCATGGGTATCTTTCCTAAAATGAGTGGGGTATCCTTGCAGAGCAGTTAGTTTTGGGCGATGTTAGATGGACGAGCGGCTTTGCGAGTATTGTGCTGCTAGCTTTGCAGTGATGAATACGTGTATATACATCAGGGGTATCTCTCCCTTCTTTGATTGATTACTCATGAAGTATTATGAGGGGAGGTCTAGAGGGTAGGCTTTGTGGCTCTCTAATCTAATGTGGTGTATATATCAAACCTATGGTACTCTTTTTGGTTGGTAGTATAATATATAGACGACAAACCACTATATCAATATGAGCAGTGCAAAACTAGCACTAGCAGGTCAAAAGAGAGCAGCACCAACTTCACCATCAAGCGACTGTGATGTTGCATGTTAATTGTATGGCGTGATACTTTACTACCATATTTGGATCCTATACCGATCTTATCCGTCTTATGCACACTAGTAAAGCAACACGACGAATCGCCGCACCAATGTTGAATAAAATTGAGACTGAAACAAATCAAACGATATGTCATACACAGAGATGTTTAGAAAAGATTCCTGCGCAGTCCCCACATACGAAAAGCAATAAAGTTTGGGAAGAGTTAACAACAGATCATGCCAGGTCTCAGATTGCTGGCCCGTTGCGGTTATATCATATCAAGGAACATGCCGAACAGATTGAGAAACGTTTTGCAATAATGAAATATACTAATTGTTATGCTGTGGAGTGTAGTATGGTGATTGTATTTAATGAGAATGGAGAATATATTAGTCAATATTCACTTGCTTCGGAACTATATTATGAAGATTATGCAACTAAGAACGTTATGCAGGTGGAGATCACTATGGAAGGCATGGAAGAGAAAGAGTCTTCAACTCTTTTGGTGGTTCAAATACTTCCATGCCCAATATGAACCTATTCTCTACTGACGTAGGATGGAATAGCCGTGATAGTCCCGAGAATAGGAAATGGAGAAAACCTGGATATGTGCAAACTGAATATTTGTGGCAAGAGGGTTGGATGGGTTGCTTCGTTGGTAAGTTAAAAGACGTGTGCACATCATGTGTCTCTCATAAGTATCATGAGATGTCTAATCTATTCTTTTGCAGATCCACACGTATCTTTGTTCCATTCATTTGCTGGAATACTGTCTCCTGTTGAAGTCATGTTTGTTTTAATGCATGCCTTATCATCGGACACCCGTTTGATCTATGTAACAACTATCAGTTTGTTCGACAATTTTGATCAAGACTTTGATATGTCACTTGAAACTTATGATTCTGAAGACTCGGACGATGAGCCAGATGGGTTCCAACGAAAGACATTAGATCTACGTGAGAGACTTCGTCCAATTTCTTATACTCTTACGGATGATGAACTATTAACATTTGTAAATACCATTGCGGTAAACTATACGAGGCAAGTGCTCGGGGGTTGTCTCTGAGTGGCATTTACAATTCTATTGCTACTCATTTTGGTTGGGGAAAGGTTAATAAAAGGAGGAAAAAGGTTATCTCTGAGCATTTGGGCTGGCCAAAGCAGCCTCGTCTTACGAACTCCGAAGAGAGAAACAGGAGATTGTTACATGAAGTACTGGGGGCGTATGGGGGACACTAATTAATTGAGTTGATCGACAAATCATGCACACAACTAGAAGATAGAGACTTGAGATGCATAGACTATTATAGAAGACTTAGTTCATTATATGTTATTAGAAACAAGTTAGATTTAGATACTCTCATTCTTTTCTAGTGCTATTTTGATTCAACTTCTCTTCTTGTTCAAGTAGTCGGACATGTCTGTTCAAGAAGATAGCCTGGGCAATGAAATTCATAGCCAAGGCAGTAGCAATAGCCGAATGATACGTATCCGACGTTAAATCAATATCAGTTACCATCCTAGATGCCAGAATAGGAAACCCAACAGCAGTTACACTAGTCAATGAAGTAAATACACCAAAACTAAACGGTAACTCCTTGAACTGTTTGTAGATTGTATATGTGGCTAGGAATCTACCCATTACATTATGATAACCGACATGTCCTAATGATACCGACATAAACAACGGTGGGTACATCATATGTCCAAGTAGACCACTTAATCCATATCCAAATACATATGTCTTATTACAGGCGAAGAATACTTCTTCTAATAATGTTTCAAGATGGAGTGATTGGTTAATACTCGAGTGTCCTGCCATTTGTATCATTGAGAAGAACATTACTAGTAGATGTGACGCGTAAAAGCCTTGGTATGTTCTTTTCTTAGTTGTATCATTACTACTTCTCGTCATTAAAGTATGCATACTCCCGGCAAGTTCAAGTGATGATAAAGTCATTAACCAATGTAATATCCAATTTGCAACACTCAATGGTTGATAGGTCTTAACTCCCGTGGATGGTAGCCAGGATAGTAGGTTAATAACAAGATTAGTAATTGGTTTGTAGCGGATTGCAGTCATAACGATACTGATAAAAGTTATCCACATGATGTGATGTTTTGGTGATTGGCGACATATATCTTTGAGTTTGAACTTTGTATTGTTCGAGTCATCGGCTTTGAGCTTTTGAACATGCGGCTTTTGCTGCTTTACTGTTTTGGCATTATCGATAGTTTTGCCAGTGGCCAAGATGAATGAAGAGAGTGGTACGATATTCATTGTTGAGGAGGTGTATTGTTGACAAGATGTAAGTTGTTAGTTGATGTGAGTTATTGTTGATGGCTACATCTGTTGCTCATTTATTTGATGGTTCAGTCAATAACTATGACAACGAAAGGTGAACTTTCGCGGTTGTCTAGATGAACGGCGAGACATATCATCATTAGCAGGCGGCGGCACTACGGCGTACTATTGCCGTTCATTTGCATGCTTTTGGGCAGAAAAATGATTTGGAAAAAGGATACTGAACCTGAAAGGGTATCTTTTTTATTCACAACTCACTCTATCTATCTCTAGAGTAGAAGTGTAAGGTTAGTAGTCTCTATTCTCTATCAGCAGGCAAGGCAGGGCAGCCGGAATCATTACAGTTGGGTCAGAAGAATACAGATTAGCAAATCTATAAAAGACTTCTTTGTTAGATATCTGTGTTTTTAGATACCTATCATCACAACACATAACAAAAAAAACATTTTGTAATAATATATCTTAGTTAAGTCGGCCACAGATAATATGGACGCCAATGATAACAACGAGCATGTTCATATATTAGAACAATACTGTACTTCTGACGATATATCACTAGATGGCCTTAGAGAAAAACTAAATCAAATTTCACAGCCAACTGCACTGGCGTGCTCACACTTCCTACACGAGTTATGTCTAAATGAAAATGTTACTCTTGATATGGTACAATTAGTGCTAGATAAAATTCTATATGCAGCACACTATGTATCAAATCGGTATCATGGAATGAGTTATGATGATGAGGATGTAGATAGATATGAAGAGGAGCAAAACATAGTGGCAGACACTTCTACATCATCGGCAAATCTACACTCGAATAGATCATACCCTGTCCATTTAGCCGCATTGAACGTACACTGTCCAAATAGTGTGGTGGAGTTATTAGCAAAGAACAATCCGTCTGCATTGGGACATTTATCCAATCTTAATGCAGAGTTATTTGATAATTATGATGACAATTATATAGAGGGTACACCGTTACATTATTACCTTTCAAGAACGTTAAATTTACAATTGAATACAGTTAAGATATTGGTTGAGCTGTGCCCGGAATCTCTGAAGCTATCAGGACCGGAAGACTTATACCCAATTGATGCCATTATTGATAACCCAGAAGTTGGATCATATTATGACATTGTTCAATATCTAGTTGATACGGACCCTACCATTCTTCAATGTAAAGACTATTTTGAACAAACCCCTCTGCATTCGATTTGTCGTAGTAAAAACGTTACAGTTACGGTAGATCTTGTTCAGGTTCTTGTTGATGGGTATCAAGATGCAACAAAAGAATCCGACTTACAAGGGTCCTTGCCAATTCATCATCTTTGTATGAATGAAGTTATGGAAAATGGAGTGAAGCTTGATGTATTGCGAATTCTAATCGATGCATACCCAGAATCATTGCACACTAGAAGTAGACTACAAGACCTTCCGATCCACATTGCATGTCGTTACCAAGGCCCTACCTTCTGTAAAATGCTGGTAGATAGTTATCCAGATAGTTTAAGGGTGGAAGATAGTATTGGATGCCTCCCATTTCATCATGCATGTGAGACAAGGTCTCTGGAGACGGTACAGTATCTCTATGAGACTGATCGGGAATGCATTAACAAAAGTACCCGTTCAGGTTTTTATCCAATTCATGCAGCAATCGGAAGTCGGAACGATGATCAGTATGAAATAACAAAGTTTCTCCTGAAGGTTGACCCTGATTGTGCCGCCATAGCATTACCCACCGGCAGTGGTTATGCCGGTTATTTGCCACTGCATTTAGCGGTTGTACGATTCGCATCACTCGAAGCTGCCAAGCTTTTGTTTGACGCATATCCACCTGCTATATACGTTAAAGAAGCCAGTAGTAGAGGTGGTGTAACTCCAGTCAACTTAATTAATGTACGGAACACTACGGTAGACTTTCTACAGAGACAGGAAGATGATATCTCAAGATTTTATAATCCTGATTTATCCTTTCCTCTTCATCTGGCAGTGAAAAACAATGTTACTTTAGGCGTGTTCAAGTATTTGGTTCGAACATTACCAATAACACGCCGTACTGAACACGGGTTTGATAATGAGGGCAAAACTGCATTACATTTAGCCTGTGAATATGGAAACTTTGGCATCGTTAAATACTTGACTCAACATGGTAGCTGCCCCTTCGATTCTGACGCTGACGGAAACTACCCTCTTCACTTGGCTTGTCGGGAAAGACATTGTGACGTTGTCAATTACCTACTAGAAGTGAACCCTGTATCAGTTTCTACACAAAATGGCGACAAGAAGCTCCCTATTGAGTTACTAATTGGATCGGATTGTGATGAAGATAGTTTGGAATATACAGAGGCAATTTGGCGTTTACTTGTTGCTTCCCCACCCACTTTTGATACTAAAGGGCTAGATTTGTGACTTCAGTACATAATAAATTTGAGTAAACTACTTCATTCAAAAACAATCAACTTCTCATTACTTTATACATCCATTGCAACAACCACATCTCAGACATAAACTACGTCCAATATCAGATACCCCTCTCCTTATAAAATGTATCTTTGAAAATACCACAGGCTCAAGTACACCTTCTTGTGTTGATAGATACTTTGCCCATGCTGATCCATAGACATGTACTCTATTCGTAGATTGTTTTAATATTGGTTCAATTAGTAATGGCGGCATTGTTGTATTGTCTTGTATCTCCACGTCCAATGTTGAGTTGGCAAATGGTACGATACCATCCAAATTATAGATCTGCATTGACTTGTCACCTTCTTCTTCATTTGTGTTGTTATCAATGTTAGAAAAGATTGAGGGGTAATCTGACACTAACTTTCTAGCTTCTACACCCGATCTATATCCAATTGTACAATATGTGGCTACTACTATTCCATTCTTATCATTATGATGTGGTCGTTCATCATCCAGTTGCAATCCATCACCTGATGGCTGAAGTGATGGAAGTACCTCGTTTCTAAACTCATCTATTGATATAGCACCTGATATTATTGACACCTCACGTTCAGGCCGAGAACGTACATCTACTAATATAACTTTCCTTTCATGTATCGTCCATTGTGGTGTGTTGTTATTGTTTAGTGATGATTGTGCATTAGATGAAAAGGTATCTTTTAGTAAATCTCGAGAGGATAGAGGTGGTATCTCGGGGAAGAGTGATTGATATTTAAGAGATGTTGTTTCTGCTTCCTCCTTTGCCATTTTTATTGTGATGATCTATATGTTGATGTTGTAAGTTAGATATTAATTTGTGTATTGCAATGTCCTGACACCGTGAAGGTACCTCTTCGGATTGAAATTGTTTTGACTTTAATTCAATTGAAACTCCGACTAAACAACTTATACTAATAATCTTTAGTACTCTAATGACCAATAGTAGCAGATCCTATTGTTGTGTAGTACCTTGACGGCCGCAACAACACAAGACAATGGAGGAGGCAGAGAGTGGTGGCATCAGGTTATAACCTGGTGGCATTGATGTTAGTTGACGGCCATTTTGGTATCCATCATACTTACGATTTTTTTTATCAACGCGACGGAAAGGCATACAAAATATCCCTCCATCAAGCAACACCACAACTCATACACAACACAACACATTCATTACGACGGTGGTAAGTATTCATATCGTCCCTACAATTAAACGATAGCCTCCCCAATCGATAGTCTAGTAGTCATCGCGTAAATACCATAAACAACATACATATATAATAAAACTAACACAACTCACACGATGACGATGATGACAGAGAACATTGAGAACAATGATGCATTTGCATCAGCATTAGCATCAGCAGCATCCGAAAAACCACCATTGGCAGCACGTCCACCAAAGACTAAAAGTAGTACAACTAAAAAGACAATACTGGCCTTAGGTTCTGTACTATTAGTGTTTGGTTTAGCTGCCGGTGTTGCAATTTTGGTATCGAACTTGAATAATAATAACGATGCGGCGTCGAGTAATGTTGCCGCGGATGTTTCAGATGAGAAGTTGGAAGCTATTCCGGTAGATGAGGAAGTGCCAGTGGAGGAGGAGTATGGTGTTTTTGAGGAACCACCAGTTGTAGCAGAAGAGCCGATAGTAGTAGAAGAGGAGCCGGTAGTTGTTGAAAAAGTAGAGCCTACTGAGTGGGATGAAAAGGACTGTCCAGAGGTCCCTATTCGAGCTCGGGCTCTACAGAACAGTGGTGGACAAGCTTCTGTTCAATTATTCAATCGTAGAGTAATGAAGAATCATATCAATAATGGAGGGAAGAAGAAGCCACAACAGCAGCTTCTCCGCGGTGGTCGAAGTCGTCGGTTACAGCCAGAGCCAGAGTCAAAGTCAAAGTCTAAAAAGGTATGTTCTATGTATACATCTGATATTCGTATACACTTTATCGCATATCTCAACTCACTTTTGAAATACATCACTCTTCTTAACAGTGCAAATCATCCAAATCAGAAGTTGTTAAGACTTCTATTGTTGAAAATAAGGAGCCATACAAAAAGGAATCTAAATCTAAAAAGAAGACGACTTCATCCAAAACTTCCAAAACATCCAAATCAGAAGGAGGAGGAGCTCCTGATCTTGCCACAGCTGATGGTACAGAAGAGGAGGCGGGAGAATCAGTCTTTGGTAAGACAGATGCCATGTGTATGAGTATGGCTGGTATGAGTATGCGTATGATGTAAAACTTCTCTACACTTAGAGAGGAGAGAGTGTGGAATTAGTTTATCGTGTTAAAGAGCACTGTATAGATAGATGTTATATGTTATAAAGTCAGGTGCACTATGTATAGACTTGTCTCTGTTGTTGCTACTAATAAGTATTATGAAGTATGTGCTCATATCGATTAATCATTTGTACACCTCCACTAATACCAACAGGAGATTCTTCTCAAATCTCAAAAATCGGTGGGGACGCAACAAGTAAACGCCAAATAGCTTCTGTATGTGCCAGGCTATCTTGATCACAATTCGATTCGATTAGTAACTCAATAGGGAGCTTCTTGTCACTGTTTTGTATTGAAACCGATACAGTATGTGCTTCCAACAATGAATTGATAATGTCACAATATCCTTCTCGACAAGCCAAGTGAAGAGGGTAGTTTCCGTCCGAGTCAGGGACTGAAAGATCATCATCACTACGCTGAATCAAGTACTTAACGATACCAATGTTTCCATACTGACAAGCTAAATGTAATGTAGTCTTACCCTCATTATCCTGCCTTTGTTCACCTGGGAGGATGCCTTCGACTAGCAATCTGAACACGCCTAGAGTAACATTGCTCTTCACTGCCCGATGATGGGGAAGGGGGAATGCCAAATCTTTGCTACTACAAAATCTTGTGATATCATACATTTGCCTCCGCAAAAAGCCTGCTAACTTTTATTACTTGCAGCTGCACTCGGAATTACAATGAACGTTCCTACTCCTGAGCCTTCTTCAGCGTAAATAACAGCCGGATATGCGTCAAACAAAAGCTGGACAGTTTCCAGGTGTGCACCCCGTTGACAAGCTAAATACAAAGGCAAAAGTATGTGATCACCGACAACGTTGGGTAATGCTATGGCAGCACAATTAGGGTCACATTGCAGAAGAAACTTGATAATCTCATACTGATCTTTCCTCTGGGTCATTAATGCCGTATGAATTGGACAAAAGCCAGAACGGGTACTGCTTTTGTTGATGCATTCTTGATAGGCATCATACAAATACTTAACAATTTCAAGTGAGCCTTTATCACATGCTAAATGAAATGGGAGACATCCGTATCCATTTTCTATTGCCAAACCACCCGGATAATTATCTACCAAGATTTTACAGAAGTCAAAGTCTTGATAGCAAGGTGCAATGTGGATCGGAAGGTTTTGACATCTGGTTCTAGCATGCAATGATTCTGGGTATTTATCGATTAGCATTCGTAATATATCCAGCTTCACTCCCTTTCCCATCACCTCATTCTCACAAAGAAGATGAATTGGCAAGTGCCCATCGCAGTCTGCCTCTCTTGTAGCATCTTGATACCCATCAACAAGGATATGTACGAGACTTGCAGTTGTAGTACTTCTACAGCAAGCCGTATGAGTATGAAGAGGAAGCTGATCCAATCCACCCTTGTCTTGTAGAATGGTAGGGTCCGTATTAACTAGATACTGAACAACCTCACAATACGACCCAACTTCTGGGTTTTCCATAATGGTATGTATTGGAAAGTATAAGTCTTCCGTTCGTGATAACTTTAAAGATTCCGGGCACAACTCAACCAATATCTTAACTGTATCCAATTGTAAATTTGACGTTCTTGAAAGGTAGCAATGTAATGGTGTACTGTCGAATGAAAAATGGCCATCATAATTATCAAATAACTCTGCATTAAGATTGGATATATGTCCCAATGCAGACGGATTATTCTTTGCTAATAACTCCACCACACTATCTGGACAGTGCCTATTTGATGCTGCTAAAAGTACAGGAAATGTTCTATCTGTAGAGTATTTACGTTTTCGCGGGGAGATAACGATGGGGATTTGTCCTCAGCCTCCTTTTGCTCTTCTTCGTATCGGTCTACATCCTCATCAGTATAACTAATACCATTGTACCGATTTGATACACAATATGCTGCGTAGGGATTATTATTTAGAACCAATTGTACCATATCAAGTGTAATGTTTTTGTTTAGACACAACTCGTGTAAGAAATGTGAACACGCCAGTGCAATTGGTTGTGTAATTTGCTGTAGCTTTTCTCTAAGACCATCTAGCGATATATCTTCGGATGCACAGTACTCTTCTAATATACGGACATGTTCGGTATCATTGCTGTCCATTTGTCGGCAATCTGTTTGGTGATATGTGTTGCAAATTACTTTGTGTTTTTGATGGTAGGTATATATCTAAAACGGTACAACTAACGCAGAATATCTACAAAAGAAGAAGTCTACAGTCTATATTCACCAATTCTTATAGTCTTCCGGCCCAATTGTAATGATATGGCTGCCCTCGCCATAGTATGCTAACCAAACCCCAACTTCCTAGGTACATACTCCATTGTCCCACGGGTATGTTTAGCGATAAAACGCTCAAGAGACTGTCATAATTCACCACCATTTGAAGCCCCTCAAATTACTATTATGTATTTGATTGAGTATACAATATACGCTAAGCTCTTTTGCTGCAGCTATATGTCTATTATGCGGCGTAAGGCGTCTAGGTAGTCAAAATAAAAGGATACCAAAGGGTATCCTTACTGTCATTTTTTGAGGACGATGACAATTGCTTATTGCTACTGAAGGAAGCACGCTACCTCCTAATATATCATTGATAAAAGACTGGCTATGGTTACTACTACTAAACATATTTGTGCTGTTATTAATATACTGCTTTTGCTACTCGGCTCGCCCGAAACATCAGCATTTTCTCCATCAATCGTCAGTGCGCCTACATATGATGCTCTTCATCGATCAAGATTGGGCTCATCTCGGATAGCAACTCCAACATTAGGGCACGCTCCATCATCTACTGCTACATCTACAAAGTTTTGCAATGGTATATCGTCAAATGGTAGATCATATCAGCAGATTAGTTATAGAGACAAGAAAACACATCTCAAATCAACATCATCTTCAGCAGACACCACCACCACCAACAATAATCCATTCCTATCACGTAATAATCGTATCCAATTTGAAATACAAACACTACTCCGAGTACTACTACCAGCAACAATATGTGGATTATTATCATTTATTTCATTACCAATAATAAATACATATATTACCAACTTTATTATCAAGTATACTATATTGCCGAATCAAATTAATATGTTAAATGATGCAGTAACGAGCTTTATTAGTTTGGTAGGGTTGTTGTATAGTATATTGGTTGGACAGGTTTTTGGATTTTTGTATAGTCAGCAGGAGGTGAGTTTATGTGTTGTATGAGTATTGTAGTGTCATGGTGTTAGTGTTATTGTGTTTTGTTTGGCTAACCTCAACTCATGTTTCTTTGTCATATATCATACACACACACAAACGCACATCAATAATAGGCACTATACTATGCACTATTTGATGAAGTGACAGAAGCCAAGTCACTATTAGAACAGGTAGCATTAGTATCACAGGGACGTTCCATGTATTCAACATGTTTAAATTCCATTGCTCGATATGTCAAAGATGATTTACTCGGCGGGACATTATCACAGTTACCAACAACAACACATGATAATACAAAACAAACAATGGAAGAATCATCAATATCACCATCATTAATACTAAGTGCACGTCCAGCAGATGATCCATTAGAGGCCATACTATATTTAACAAGTGTGGGTATACCAGGACAGGTATATGACACTGTCCGTTCATTACGACAGGCACGATCACGACGATTGGGTGCGTTACAACGGAAGGTACCAGTGATACATTTGATAATGCTGGATATATTGGGTGTTATTATGGTGGGTAGTTTCCCTATATTGGTTAGTGTTGGTGAAGTAGCTGCTTCTGCTTCTTCGATAGCGGCTCCTATTACTACTGGCAAGTCTTTGTTTAATAATGTAATGACATTACAAGGTGGTCTATTCGGCGTTGCAACATTTGCAGTGGTAATGACCAAGATGGTATTAAGAGAGTTATGGAGGACAAAAGGTGGTGCATATAATGTTGATGCGGTATTGAGGGTGATGGTACGAGGACTACAGAAGGAGTTAGATGAACGAATGATCGAGGCTACAAAGATTATGAAGCGGAAGGCGAAAGATTGAGGAGTCAAAGTAGTATAACTCTAAACAAATATTTAGGATAGCTACGTCCTTGATGCATTGGTATACCAGCCACTTACTACACTCACTGTTCTCTTCAACAATCTATCTACAAGAAGTATCTAGGGTCGTGTTCTGTTGCAATTGAATCCATTTCGCTCCCGAGGATTGCTGCCATTTCTTTGTCCCTCTCATCAATCCTCATATCATCACGTGCAGCCTGACAGGCACGTAGCACCTCGGCATATTCATCTTTAGTAACAATCCCCAACATGTAACCGTTACGCTTGATAGGTTCCAAAGCCTCTTTCCACCCACTTCTCGCTGCAATCATGAAATGCTTCATTGACATCCTGTAGTCACCCTTCCTCTCTT
>Ga0214478_100842_pt1 | contig 17066 bp, 12 predicted proteins | sample M1_20Mar14CPVII9_2_FD_178001 | JGI IMG/M metagenome (GOLD analysis project Ga0214478, IMG submission 178001) | Marine eukaryotic communities from Monterey Bay, California, United States - M1_20Mar14CPVII9sort6BwellD7 | ecosystem: Environmental > Aquatic > Marine > Unclassified | place: USA...
TTACCATACCAACCAACACAGTCACCGGCCACGGATAACAACCCAAAGTAATACTAGTCTATCATTGTTGTTAGAGTATAACCACCACAACAATAATACTCATCATTCATTGGTTATTACTAGACGGTAGGTAGTAGACAAGTGGTGATAATATTCGTATTAGGGTGGTAGTGTGGGTGTTTGGAGTTATTAGATATTGGCATAATTGGGGGGAATACGAGGGGGATAATGCGGCAAACGTACAACAACAAATCCAATCTACGAAGCAAAGCATACGAATGCACATTATTAAGGGACGACTAGTGGGTAGGTTTAGACGACAGTTTGTTCTAAAGAGTTGTCATTCATATAGGTTTAGGGAGTATTTAGATAACGTTTACTTAGTATTTACTTTATGTTCAACATATATAAGATTGCAAACAGTAGTCTCTACACTCTCTAGGTTCAATTATTGAACTTTGACAGTATATCCAACAAGTAATCATCATCTAATGCCATGTCTTCCAAAGGACCAATATCTCCCTCCACACGGAGTGGATCTGTTACCTCACCGTTATTAGTGTCCAAAGCATGATCTAATGCCGTCTTCATTGTCCTCTCGGCGGCGACGCATGGTGAGCATCCCATGAGGACAAAGCCTTGACATCCTCGACATAGACACATCAAGGTATCGCCCAACTCAATGAAAGGCTTTTGTTGTTGGGTAGTACCACCATTACTTTCACCAGAACTCTTCTTAAACGGACCAAGTCCCGAGGGTCGAGGGATGCCATGACAACGTAATTTCGGCGGAAGATTCTGACGATGGAGGTTTAGAATCTTCCTCATGGACATGAAGGTATCAAGAACTTGATCAAAGAGCATACTCATACCATTCATCATCTCGGCATCATCATCTCCCGGTGGAGGAGGACTAGTACCATCATCCTTACTCCTTTTGTTGGTGGCAGCATCACATTTGGCATGTATACCATTAAGTAAATGACAAAGCATAATGGCTGCATTACTTGACATATGATAGATAGGTCCTGGACAATGTAACAAGAGCGGGTGCTGAATGATAATATCACATGCAGCCAATAAGTTTTGAATTTGTGATTCTGAAAAGCCCTCTTCCTCACCACCACCACTTCCACTAGCTCCGCCACCTCCCTCCTCACTACCATCAACACTACTCGAGGACAATTGCTCTTGCTTACTAGGATCCGGCGGATCCTTCTCGAGGAATGCACTAAGTGCATGAACCATCATGTCCAACCCATGCCTCTTGGGACTTGAATCACCAGCGACTGCCCAATGTTGATCAAGAAGTGTCTTTGCTGACATGACGATGTTACGACTGCATAACTCATTCTCATTAGCCATGACAGCCGTGGTAGTTGGAGTGGGTATGGCTACCGTGGTGGGTATGGCGGTCGAGGTCGACGACGCATCATTGCCATTATCAACATTACCCTTGCCATTACCAAGTATATCCACACCACTCGCCTTGGCCATACCCTCAAAGCTTGTATTGGCCTGATCACAACATGACCGTATGGCACATGCAAAGGCATCCAATGATCGACTAATCAAGTGTGCCTCATTGTTTAAAAAGACGGGAGGCGGGCCTTGCATCCACATTTGATTGTCAGGGTCAGCGGCCACGGACGATGGATGGGTGTCACATCCATACTTGGTCATAACGACCTCATTGGCAGTTCGAGCTGGACAATTGTCGTCGTTATTGTTGAGCTTTGGTATGGCACCGTCAATCTCGGGGAGAGCATCCTCGGAGGCATTGTGCATCATGTATGTCCAAGCGTCATGGAATGAGATGGCTGCCAAGAGTGCATCAACTTGAGGTTCGTTCTGTGGTGGGGATTGGGAGATGGGCAAAAGAAGGAAAGGAGGATTAGCACGTCATGTCTCATACAACAAACAAACAACACGACACATACAAACACATACAACTTACATCCATCTGCTGTATCAAAGTCATACAAACCCTCCTATACTTGAAATATCGTACCATATCACCACGAAAACTACGAAAGATACCATGTAACAAGTATGCTCGGGCCACATTATACATACAACTAACATGACTTGGCTCCAAGTGACAACAATTACGTAAACACATTACGCTTGCATTACTTAATTCCAATCCTAATGATAATTGATTATTGGCTAATGCACCTAATGCTACCTCGGAGAATCGTGCGGCGTATAACGCTGATTGATCGTATGTTGGTATGTTGTAGACTTGTACATTTTGATTTTGATTTAATAATAGATTGCAATATTCAGAATCAGTGGGTATACGTGGTAAGTGTAATATATCATTCGTGGATAGTTCATAGTACGAACGGAGTAACGCGCCGTCGGAATTGTTAAGTTGGAGTAATGGAAGATGTTTAACTACTGACGGAGGGAGACCGTCAATTGTGGAAGGATCTGGGGTGGATATAACATCTCCTCCATTTGTGTGTACACGTTTGGCCGAGGGACCATTATTCTCCATGCCGCCGCCACTCTGTTGATCCATCGTCATACCAAGTTGTGGACTCATTGACATTTGATTATTCGGTATCATAAACTGCTGCTGCTGTTGCTGTTGATTATTCATGGACATTAAGTTGTTAGTATCCGGCATTTGCTGTTGTTGTTGCTGAAGTTGCATTTGTATACCAAGCTGTTGATCTGTTAAACTTTGTAATACATTCATATCAATATTACCATTAATGTCCATTAGTCCTGGTATTGTTGTTTGATTACTTGTCATATTTTGTAAATTTTGTAAAGATGCCATATTATTGTTAATGTTTCCCATTCCGTTATTATTCATCCCTAGTCCACCATTCAATCCTCCATTGTGTACCGCGCCACCCAATGCCATTCCCTGTTGATTCTGCTGCTGCTGTAACATATTATTTAATAATACCCCTTGGGCCCCACCCACCGTCCCCATATTATTACTTTGTTGTGCCATCATACTATTCTGTTGACTTATCAACAACTGCTGCTGCAATGCCAACATTTGTTTCAATTCATCTGACGAGAAAGTACCATTATTAATTGCCTGTGTTAATTGTTGTATCTGTGGATTGAATGTTCCCATATTATTGTTATTCATGACGCCACAAAATTGTGAAGAAGAGATTTGTTGTTGTTGTAAGGCATTGTATTGTGAGGCGGAGGTAATACCCAATGGATAATTTGATGGGACACGTGATGAACCCTTGGATGTTTTACCGGGTACTGGTCCACGACGTTTAGCGGGGGAGTAAATGCAATCGAATTGTGAATAGTCTATACCCTCGAGACTGGCACTGTATATTGTATAATGTGGTGTATATGTTGACCAAACGACGTTATCATCTTGCTTTTGTTTCTTATTGTTAGTATTGTTGTTGTTGGTATTGAGAGCCACCGCCAATACTGTCGATGACGGCAGCAAGAATATCTAACGTCCTACATTGTTATTATCCTGCTGATGATGGTATTAAATCATTACTATTATTGATAGAAAGAAGAGAAGAGAAGAGGGCCGGCCACCATGTTCAACTAAAAAAGTGATGATTTGGGTTTTGCGCTGAGATGCTTACAAGTGGAATATTTTCTTCTTTCATATTCATTACATGACTTTGGCCATTGCCAAATGTAGCTCTTATTGACACTCTACTCACTTCTCTTACACTTATAGATGATCTTTTAGGTATTTATTACATCATATTGTACCATGGGTGCTATTGTGGTTTTGTTTAGAGGCCTCCCGCAGGGGAAAAAATTGTAGCCATCCCCCAATCTGCGGCTATGCCTTGATTGTTAGGGGATGGCTACAATTTTTAGCATTATTTATATGATAAACAAGCAATGAGAGTCAGGAGAGTGCCATATGGTGTGAGCTCAGAGAGGAGGGTTGAGGTGAAAGATGAGTGGAATGAGTTTAAGTGGCATGAGAGTGGATGTTGTATATATGAGTAAAAGTAGCAAAAAACTTACTATCTTAGAGTACTTGTACCTCACTTGTGTGATTCACATATGTTGTGTCTTTGAAAGAGCCCCCTGCAAGGGCAAAATTATATCCACCCCAATCATTCGGCTTCGCCTCTGATCTTTGGGGATGGATACAATTTTGAGTTGAGAAAAGTTGGACAAAGAGTAAGAATGACACAATACAGATCATAAATATTAACTAATGTTAGCAGTGAGGTATGTACAGTTGATGGCTGACAACAAGTGAAGAAAAGTGATGAAAGAGAGATGAGAGAAAGAGTGACACTCACAGCTCACAGTGACAGTACAGCCTCTCTCTAAGTAAGCTCACAATACCAATACTGCTGAATAATCAATATGAGATATGGAGGCAATGATAAAATAGTTGATACACACACAAGAGCAACTATAGTGACAAGAGAGAGAAGAGGAGAGAGAGAGCAAAAAGTGAGAGCAGAGAAAGAATGAATACCGTATCTCTAAAGAGTTTTCTGTGTGAAAAAAGCTGTTTGCTTTGTTGCAAAGAGAAGAAAAAGAGAAGAGATTAATGGTGGTGTTTAATTACAAAGAGGACGGCCATAGCAATCAATTAAAGCACGTTAATACCCTCTAAATAATCTCATGTTAATAGTAATGCGGTCATTAATCCAGTGGTCTATTCTGGGGGCTGCTATAGTGCACAAATACACAAGATGGTAATTATTGCAAAAATGACAATGTCTCTTAAATCGAGAGATTAAGGTACCGTTGGCAAGAGGAGGTTCAGGGCTATCTCCTACATGTATTAACAAGCTCTAAATTCCAGTAGTTTAGGAGATATTCACCAAAAACTACCAAAGTAACAGACTAGGGTTTAATCTCCACCACACAAAATATACATCATAATTTAATCTCCACCAATTTGGACGGCAAGTAGTGCAAAAGAATCCTCTTCTTCTGCTGATCAAGATTATGGTATTAATAATGTGATTAATAGATTTGTTGGCAGTTAAATCAACCAAAACGTAAATCAACAACAAGACCACTCAAAGAATCGTCTTCTCAATCTCTATCGATTAATATTTAGCAAATCGACCTTCGGTCTCAAATATTAATAATACATATCAATTATATCATTGGAATTACTATTAATACTAACAATAATTAAGAATTACAATTAATTTGATAGAATAACCATGCACAATCCACCATTTCATCCTTCTTGTTGGACTTTTGGTAAAGGAGGGTGGTGAAGATGACTACTGCTGTTGTTATTAGTTGAATTGGGTGAAACTTCGGTGCTAGTGATGTTACATTGATGGGAGTTGTTACTACAAATGCATCTAATCAATACCTATGAGATGCATTTGTAGTAGTTCTATCTTCAAAACTGATGGAGTACGGTTATATAATATTAGTTTTGTTTAGGATTACGAGTTAGTAGTATGGTAATAGTGGAGGTAGATGAATGATGGTGGTGTTAATCTCCACCATTACAATGACAGTTCAACAATACAATCACCACACACAGAATAGATTAAGAGTATAGCTTGGTGATGATTTAAGGGTATATTACTTATGTTGGTAATTCACTGGTACGTATGACACATTGGTAGTATGCTTAGTTATGATGTGTTATTAGTATTATATATGCATGGTAGAAGTAGCATGAATCGTAGTGGGGTACACAACGGTGGTAGTAGTCGTCATTTCATATTGGGTACATTACTAGACGGGTGATAGGTAGTATGTTGTTTAGGAGGGTGTTGTGTGTGGGTGGACAATAATAGATCATTGGCATTTGCATATTACCATACCAACCAACACAGTCACCGGCCACGGATAACAACCCAAAGTAATACTAGTCTATCATTGTTGTTAGAGTATAACCACCACAACAATAATACTCATCATTCATTGGTTATTACTAGACGGAGGTAGTAGACAAGTGGTGATTAGGGTGGTAGATAGACAAGTGTTGATAATATTCGTATTAGGGTGGTAGTGTGGGTGTTGGAGTTATTAGATATTGGCATAATTGGGGGGAATACGAGGGGAATGCGGTAAACGTACAACAACAAATCCAATCTACGAAGCAAAGCATACGAATGCACATTATTAAGGACGACTAGTGGGTAGGTTTAGACGACGGTTTGTTCTAAAGAGTTGTCATTCATATAGGTATAGGGGTATTTAGATAACGTTTACTTAGTATTTACTTTATGTTCAACATATATAAGATTGCAAACAGTAGTCTCTACACTCTTCAGGCTCAATTGTTAAACTTTGAAAGTATATCCAACAAGTAATCATCATCTAATGCCATGTCTTCCAAAGGACCAATATCTCCCTCCACACGGAGTGGATCTGTTACCTCACCATTATTAGTATCCAAAGCATGATCTAATGCCGTCTTCATTGTCCTTTCGGCGGCGACGCATGGTGAGCATCCCATGAGGACAAAGCCTTGACATCCTCGACATAGACACATCAGGGTATCACCCAATTCAATGAAAGGCTTTTGTTGTTGGGTATCTTCTTTGCTACTTTCATTGGAACTCTTATTAAACGGTCCTAGCCCTGAGGGACGAGGGATGCCATGACAACGTAATTTCGGTGGAAGATTCTGACGATGGAGATTCAAAATCTTCCTCATGGACATGAAGGTATCAAGAACTTGATCAAAGAGCATACTCATACCATTCATCATCTCGGCATCATCATCTTCCGGTGGAGGAGGACTTGTACCATCATCCTTACTTCTGTTCTTCGTGGCAGCATCACATTTGGCATGTATACCATTAAGTAAATGACAAAGCATAATGGCTGCATTACTTGACATGTGATAGATAGGTCCTGGACAATGTAACAAGAGCGGGTGCTGAATGATAATATCACATGCAGCCATTAAGTTTTGAATTTGTGACTCTGAAAAGCCCTCTTCCTCGCCGCCACCACTTCCACCACCTCCCTCCTCAATACTACCATCAACACTACTTGAGGACAATTGCTCTTGCTTACTAGGATCCGGCGGATCCTTCTCGAGGAATGCACTAAGTGCATGAACCATCATGTTCAAACCATGCCTCTTGGGACTTGAATCTCCAGCGACTGCCCAATGTTGATCAAGAAGAGTCTTTGCTGACATGACGATGTTACGACTGCATAACTCATTCTCATTAGCCATGACAGCCGTGGTTGTTGGTGTAGGTATGGCTACCGTGGTGGGTATGGCGGTCGAGGTCGACGAGGCATCATTACCGACATTGTCCTTGCCATTACCAAGTATATCAACACCACTCGCCTTGGCCATACCCTCAAAGCTTGTATTGGCCTGATCACAACATGACCGTATGGCACATGCAAAGGCATCCAACGATCGACTAATCAAGTGTGCCTCGTTGTTTAAGAAGACGGGAGGCGGACCTTGCATCCACATTTGATTGTCAGGGTCAGCGGCCACGGACGGTGGATGTGTATCACATCCATACTTGGTCATAACGACTTCATTGGCAGTTCGAGCTGGACAGTTGCTGTCGTCGTTATTATTGAGCTTTGGTATAGCACCGTCAATCTCGGGGAGAGCATCCTCGGAGGCATTGTGCATCATGTATGTCCATGCGTCATGGAATGAGATGGCAGCCAAGAGTGCATCAACTTGAGGTTCATTCTGTGGTGGTGTGGGGAAGAGGATGGGCAAAGAAGTGTGATTAGCACTTCATTCCATACAACAATACAACAACACGACACATATCCAAACATTAAAACTTACATCCATCTGCTGTATCAACGTCATACAAACCCTCCTATACTTAAAATATCGTACCATATCACCACGAAAACTACGAAAGATACCATGTAACAAGTATGCCCGGGCCACATTATACATACAACTAACATGACTTGGCTCCAAGTGACAACAATTACGTAAACACATTACACTTGCATTACTTAATTCTAATCCTAATGATAATTGATTATTAGCTAATGCACCTAATGCTACCTCGGAGAATCGTGCGGCGTATAATGCTGATTGATCGTATGTTGGTATGTTGTAGACTGTTTGTATACCACCATTATTTTGACTTTGACTTAACAAGGTGCAATATTCGGAATCAGTGGGTATACGTGGTAAGTGTAATATATCATTCGTTGATAGTTCATAGTACGAACGGAGTAACGCGCCGTCGGAATTGTTAAGTTGGAGTAATGGTAGATGTTTAACTACTGACGGAGGGAGACCGTCGATTGTGGAAGGATCTGGGGTGGATATGACATCTCCATTTGTGTGTACACGTTTGGCTGAGGGACCATTCTGATCTATGCCGCCGCCACTCTGTTGATCCATCGTCATACCAAGTTGTGGACTCATTGACATTTGATTATTCGGTATCATAAACTGCTGCTGCTGTTGATTATTATTCATGGACATTAAGTTATTATTATCTGGCATTTGCTGCTGCTGTTGTTGTTGAAGTTGCATTTGTATACCAAGTTGTTGATCTGTTAAACTTTGTAATACATTCATATCAATGTTACCATTAACGTCCATTAGCCCTGGTATTGTTGTTTCATTGTTAGTTGTCATACTTTGTAAATTTGTCATATTGTTGATGTTGTTTCCCATTCCGTTATTGTTCATCCCGACTCCGTTCAATCCCCCATTGGGTACCGCGCCACCCAATGCCATCCCCTGCTGATTCTGTTGTTGCTGTAACATATTGTTTAATAATACCCCTTGGGCCCCACCCACCGTCCCCATATTATTACTTTGTTGTGCCAACATACTATTCTGTTGAGAAATCAACAACTGCTGCTGCAATGCCAACATTTGTTTCAATTCATCAGACGTAAAAGTACCATTATTAATTGCCTGTGTTAGTTGTTGTATCTGTGGATTGAATATTCCCGTCATATTATTGTTATTCATGACGCCACCAAATTGTGAAGAAGAGATTTGTTGTTGTTGCAAGGCATTGTATTGTGAGGCGGAGGTAATACCCAATGGATAATTTGATGGGACACGTGATGAACCCTTGGATGTTTTACCGGGCACTGGTCCACGACGTTTAGCGGGGGAGTAGATACAATCGAATTGTGAATAGTCTATACCCTCGAGACTGGCACTGTTATTGTTATAAGAAGAGGTATAGAAAGGGGGATTAATGGTGAGATGAACTTGATATAGATATTTACAATGCATGAAAGTAATCCCCCGCTACAAAAACTGCAACCCCTCGGATCTACTCCATATCCCAAAAGCTCAAATGGCCATATCTTATATATGTATGGGTATCACCACACACAAAAACTGTGCACAAAAAATTGTGAATATATATCATGTGCACAAAAAAAAACTGTGTTCTCTCTATATCAAAAACACAAATCCTCATCACACCCTCGCCGCCTTAACAATCCATCTGTAACACAATCCCCACAACACAATACCACCCCAAACACAAAACTAAAACAATATAAAAACCGTACCTAGCATCCAATTTCTTCATCTTTCTATATCTAGTAATACAATTCAAACATGGACGATTACCATCACACTTCGTTTTACGTTGACGACATTTATCACAAGACGCGCATAATGTTGGAGAGGGTAGTTGAGAGAGTGGTATGTTTATTATACCTTGGGGATTGTTTGTTGTGTTGGTAGTGTTGTTAGTGAGGTTGGAAGAGAGGTTTGTTGGATGAGAGTTATTAGTGTTGGCGGACGACATATTGTTTGATGTGGCATTGCCGCCGGCGGCAGCGGAGTTGGCATTGAGGGAGGATAGTAGTTGTTGATTCGATAAGCCTATATTGGGTAATTCGTGTGATTGATTATTGTTCATGGTTTGTTTCGTTAGTTTAGTTTGTTTGATAAGTTTTTATTGCATTTTGCAATGAGAGTGCGAGTGGATGGATAAATGAATTTATGAGACGATAATGAGTAAGACAACGCTACTGAGTCTGAGTAATGTCCTCTGCTGAGTCTGCCGGAGATGCTGTGTGTACCTTGATATTTGGTGTTACTACTTCTCATGCTTCACTGTCTTTCAATGCTGAGTAGTAAAAAAATGAAGAAAATAACGGCTGTCTTTGTGAATCTGTGAGGCACTAATGCACTAAGAAATCGGCGAAGTGACTTCTCTTGAGCAAGAACAATAAGTAATTTGTTCAATGTGACACCTGATTATTGCTGTCGTACTAAGGCTACTTGTGGGCAAGTACGGCTGTATCATGATATATGTACGGAATATTTATCGCCAAATAATATATCTATTCCATTTTGCTTTGTGCTTAGGATGCTTACGACTTACTCATCTCTCTCAGTGAGAGTATAAAGTGTTTGTGTTGGCGTAGTACAGAGTTGATGAGTAATAGTCGGTGTCTAGCGACCTTGGAGTATTAATTGTATTCGTTATCTATACCTGCCATGAGGGTCTCAACAACTGCCGTAGTATCAATATTAGTCTCTCTATCAACATATAAAGTTGTTGATGCATTCTCTCCATCTCTAAAACTATCGTCTACACCTCGGGGAGGAACCAAACTATATGATACTACGACCGTATTAGAAGAAGAAACCAAAGAAGATGAATCGACAATATCTCCTACTACTAACAACAAAGAAGAAAAGTCACTAACACAACGTATAATGGAATCAACATCCAAAGAAACACAAGCAAGCGGAGCTGGCGGATTCTCAACATATGATGCATTCCTCAAAGCTGATACAATGTGGTCAAAACTTAAATCATCTAAACCATTTGATTATGATATAACTAACTTATCACAGGTACAGAATGGTATAGAGCCGCCTGTACAGTTTGTGACCGATGATGGTGCAATTGGCAATCCTGCGGCTTGGAGTAAGTTACGTGAATCACAATCTAAAAAGTTAGATTATGATATAACATTATGCGGAGGAACGCTCGGTATATTCATTGCATTATCATTACAACTTAAGGGACATAAAGTGTTAGTAGCTGAGGCGGGTAAATTAATGGGACGTGAACAAGAATGGAATATAAGTATGAAGGAATTAGAAGAGTTGATAGAATTGGGAGTGTTAACACAAAGTGATGTAGATGAAGCGATTAAGACGGAGTTTCCTGGTTGTCGTGCTGGATTTAAGAATAGTGAAGGTGAGTTTATTTCATTGGCATGCAACATATCTCTGTATATCAATATAATATCATCTCATATCTCTATTCATATATCTTAACATATTAGTCACCCCACTCGAGGGATCCTACTTTGACAATGGAGAGACAGGATATGAATGTTACACACCCAACGTACTCAATTTAGGTATATCTCCCGCCATCTTAATTAATAATGTAGCACAACGTTTCAAAGACAATGGCGGTACAATATTGGAACAATCACCACTAAAGGGTATTGTAATCTCAGACTCGTTAGGTGCAGCATTAGATATGGGTGATGATGTTGAACCAATAACTACCAAGTTAGTATTAGATTGTATGGGTAATGCTAGTCCTATTAGTCGTCAGCAACGATATGGACGTAAGCCTGATGGGGTATGTGCAGTTGTTGGTTCTTGTGCAGGTGGATATGATAAGAAAAGTAACTTACTGGGTGATATTATCTATACAAATTCAGAGATACAAGATAAAGGTGAGAATGGACAATTACAATACTTTTGGGAGGCCTTCCCTGTAGGGATTGGTCGGAATGGTAATGAACCAGGAACTAGTGATGTTAAGACAACCTACATGTTCACCTATATGGATGCCGAAGAAGGACGACCATCATTAGAAACACTCATGAATGACTACTGGGAACAATTACCAATCTATCAACCATCCATTACAGATGTTGAGAAAGATTTAGATGTTAAGCGTGTATTATTTGCATACTTCCCGACGTATACTGACTCACCACTCAAGCCACAATGGAGTCGGTTACTTGCCGTTGGAGATGCCTCGGGAATACAATCACCATTAAGTTTCGGTGGCTTTGGTGCATTAACACGTCACTTGGAACGTATATCCAATGCTATTAGTGAAGCACTTGAGAATGATTTGCTACACAAGAATGATTTAGGTAAGCAGAAGTTAATTGTGCACAATGGTCACAGACCACCCTTTGATTTGTGGGCATTGGATTCTGATTGTGAAACCAAGATATGAATGCATACTCACGTGGCTGTGGATTGAGTTGAATTGTACATATGATATGGTTTTGCACTTTACAAGCAAATGCTAACAAATACTAACCCCCCTCCCTCCCTCTTTCTTGGATATTCTTGTGACCATTGTGTGGAATTAACTTCTGATTCCCTTAGGACAGATTAATGCCTACACACCCAACCTATCGGCGGCATGGATGTTTCAAAAAGCAATGTCTGTTCGATTAGGGCAGAAGGTCGATCCAAAGTTTGTGAATAGATTGTTAGCTACCAACTTTGATGTTATGGATAATATGGGTATGTCTACCATAATGCCTTTCCTACAAGATGTTGTTAAGATTGATGGATTGGTTGGGAGTTTAGCCCGAAGCTTTGTCGCCGATCCGTCGTTCATGCCTCAAATTGTGGCACATGTCGGTATCCCAACACTAGTTGAATGGCTTGGACATGTGAGTATGATTGCTACATATAATGTTCTTCATGTTGCGGCTACGCCAATACTGAAACCGTTCGTGGATAAGATGGACAATCCAAAGGAGAAGTTCTTGTGGAGGAGACGCTTCGACTCGTGGAAGTTTGGAAGTGGCAATGATTATATATTTGATGAACAAGAGTAGAGTATTAGCTAAGGAGGGATTTTAGAGATGATAATGAATAAGAACTTAGTCTAGTTTATAAATCAGCCAGCCCAACCTAGGTAACTCCACTCCTTGTGATTTCGTCAAGAGTCAATGTCAGGTTTATTTCCACAGTGTATCGCCAAAACTTATTGGGTCCTACTCTTTGTGTCTCTGTCCTGTGTGCTGCCAATACTACTCGTAGCCGCCTTCTCTCACCTAATCTTCCACTACTTATGGATATACATATATACGCATACACAAAGTTTAATAAAAGATGTTGGACACTATTCAATGGATTGACGACACTCTCGGATTAGCCGACTACACATCACGACAAATTGCAATTATAACAGCTGTCATCTTAGGCATACTTTTAATAACATTACATGAAAAGGGTGGCATACGTTGGTATTCATTAATACATGCAATCATATCTGGTTATTTAAGCTTATTATGTGTCTGGACTTCATACTATTATTCGCCATCAAGCAGTCTATGTGATGGGCCATTAACAGTATTACATCGTATTACTCCAGCAATAACAATGGGGTATGGCATATTCGATATCTTCGAGGCAACGACTAAAAGTTTATCAAAAGATTTCTTATTACATGGTATTGCAACGTTTGGCGTTATGGCATACTTTTGTGAGAACGATATTCCCGAGATTGTATTGCCATTTCTATTAATGGAAATAAGTACGGTACATTTAGTATTTATGAAATCAACATATCTATCAGAGAAGAGTGTGGCTGCTAACATGGGATTGTTTGTATTGACATTCTTCTTTTATCGATTAATGATATGTCCTTATCTATGGTGGGGTATTATCAAAACTTTATTCTTTGATGAGGTAGATGCGGCAGCAATATCCTGTCTCCCTCCCAATTTTAAATACTTTTGGTTATTATTTGGTATAATATTTAACGGATTGAATGGCTATTGGGGTGTCAAGATTATATTAAAAGTGTTGAGGAAGATTAATGGGAAGGAGAAGATGAAGGAGGGTAATTCGTTAAAAGAGAGCTAGATGAAGACAGAGATAGGGAACAAGAAGATATGAACTACCTTGCTAAGCTAGCTACAAGTTTTATGCTTATTCTTTAACAAACATACCCATCTCGAGGATTACTTGATATTTGTAATGTAGATTTAGTGTCTCTTAGTTTTAACATTAAGTGATGCCGATAGATGTTGTGCACATGATATGTTCAAGTATTATCCCATCATTTAATGCCCACATAACATTTTGTCATCTAACTCATAGCAAACACTACTTGACATCTTCTTTAACTGCAAATGCCCAATCCCTCAAACGCTTTACTAACACAAGGTCCTGGTTCATTGTTAAATTGCGAGACAGTACTCGAAATTACATACAAAGTTAATGGCGTGATACCCAATGCCCAAACAACAGTCAAGGCAGCCTGCTTTGGATCTAACTTTGTGTAATCAACTTTAGGCTTTCCCTTCTTTTCTTCCATTTTTTGATATTGCCAATCTAATACATTGTTTAACTTGGCATCGACATTACCTGTTGCTTCGGCACGTGATACCTTGGCAGTGCCCATATACTTTAAGATGCCCTGTTCATACTCGTCGGCGTTGAATATACGTGTTAAGAATGGTGACGGACCATGTCGTAATGCTGATCCAACGGCATCGTAGGGATATTTACCGTCATCTAATGGATTTTTAACATATCGTTGTGTTGCATCGTCAAATGTTGGTAAGGGGAGCTTAGTTGATGTAGACTTCTTACCGCCGAAGGATCCAAATGCTAGAAGAGAGTGAATAAACATACGTTAGTACATGTGGTTTGCAAAGGCAATCAAATAAAGGCAAACTAAGTTCAAAGGAAGTATCAAACTACAGATGAGCACATAAGACAAAACAGTACAAACGCGGACTTTCCTGAGATACTTGTGGTCGAAGCAAATGCCACAAGGAGAGATATGATTAGAGATGTCGTGTATGCCATGGTTATTGCTATACTATATTATATTATGTTCTACCTATTATATTGTTTTGTTCATCGTCATCCACTCGTCATTGGAATAAAGAGGATACCACGTCATTTATTACTTCTACTCTCATAAAATTGACTATTCATTCAACTTGCGAACAACTCTTGCAATAATTGGTTGGCGGAAGCAGACAGCACAATGGCATCATCATCATATACAATCATATACAATCATATTACTGCTACTTACCCTACAATATATCAATTCATTTCAGTTAACATCGTCATCAACAATATCAAACATTAATACAAAAGAGTTGCAAGATTTCTTAGCAACACCAACAAATTGGCCAAATATTGTTCTCTCCTCTCATTCTGTCAAATGTCCATCAACAAAGGATAATAGAGTAAATGTACCATTACAAGTTGGTGATTATGTCGAGGAAGTGTTCGGCTTACCACCGCTGTTACCACTCTCTGTGATATGGAAGTGTGTTGAATCTAGAGATGGTTATTTAGAATTCTACTCGAAAAATGGCGTACCAAACTTGGCTTATGAATGCAAAATGATATTCAATATACAACAAGATAAAGATGATAGTGTAGTAGTTGATTTGACAATGGAATTTGAGCAAAAGAATCCACTGATACCATTTGCTATACCTATATTGAGTTTAGATAATAATTTGGCATTGAATGTACTACTGCCGATCGCCATTAAGAGAGTAAGATAAGTAGATAGATATACGGATATGAAGATATATCATGGTAATGGATACTTTATTGTATCATGAATTATATCATATATTTCCATCATCAGTAGTATTGGCAACATATTGATCTAATTAAGAGATTCTAAACTACCCTAACAATCATACACACGAATCCATTATTCTCCTACTTATTTGGCAAGGGCAAACTTCATTTCATCTAACTCAACGGCCATCTCGCCGTCAACATACGCCCTACCTGTAGCTGTGGCGATACCAAAACGTTTGTTCCACTTCTTTATCTCAAGTTCCATCACGAGAGTATCACCCGGAACCACGGGTTTCTTCCACTTGACTCCATCGACGCCTGCAAAGAAGAATACAGCACCAGGCTCGGCTCCTTCCATTTGCAAACATACAATACCTGCCAATTGTGCCAATGCCTCAACTTGTAAAACACCCGGCATAATTGGTCGATCGGGAAAGTGACCAGTGAAGTGAGGCTCATTTAGTGTCACCTGCTTTATACCAACAGCTTTTTTACCCATTTCATATTCAACTACTTTGTCAACAAATAAGAAAGGATATCTATGTGGGAGGATGCCATTAATATCCTCGAGACTGAAGACAGTTTTGACCGAGGATGTTAGAGAAGAGATTTCTGCAGCAGTTCGTGGTTCAGGTCCATCGTTGGTATCATCCCCATCAATGTTAGTATCATCCCCATCGATATCGCAGTGTGCTTTGCAAAATGGATCGCTCTTACAATTGGCTATACACTCATCTAGGATACGTTCACCACGGAGGTTGGTTTCGGCAGAAGAGGCCGTTAGTATTGTAGCAAGGACGAGAGATAATAACTTCATATCGTAGAGTGTCAGTTTATTTGTGTTGTTTAATATTAAATGATGAATTATGAGGATTTGATCGACCTCGTTGCCTTGAGTTGAAGTTGTTGCAATTGAAGGAGAGAAGCTTGGCAGTGGAAATGTAAGAAAGATGGTGACAACACACATATTAGGAAGAAGATTGGCGGTGGAAATATAAGAAAGAGGATGGCAACACACGTTCTAGAGACCGGGTAGAAAAAAATGGTAACTGGAAAAAAATGGTAACTCTTGATTTTTCTACGTAGTTTGTTAGTAAAATCAGGGATGACTCTTCATTTTTAAAATCTATAGTATATAATATATTATTGCAATGCCGACGTAACCATTACTATTAGTATACATAAGAACAATAAATAAACTGTATAGTTTACTATAATTGCAATGTTTATTGTGTTATTGCCTATTTACTGGTCAAAAGATACCCAAATTTGCCTTATAGTTGTATCCTACCATCTCTAATATCGTGCGACGGCCCAATCGGATTGCAGAAATGAATTCTACATGCAATTTAAGGTCATATATGGGTCGCCGATATTATAATTGCAATTATTGCAATGCATATTATCCGCTCGATGGCCAATTTTGTGCTATTTCTAACAAATTTGTTAGTGGTATCCTTAAAATGGTAATTACCATTTTTTTCTGCCCGGGGCAACAGGTAATGTCGATGCCAAGTTAAACAATGTATTAGATTGGCAATATCAAAAAATGGAAGAAAAGAAGGGAAAGCCTAAAGTTGATTACACAAAGTTAGATCCAAAGCAGGCTGCCTTGACT
>Ga0214478_100844_pt1 | contig 17063 bp, 17 predicted proteins | sample M1_20Mar14CPVII9_2_FD_178001 | JGI IMG/M metagenome (GOLD analysis project Ga0214478, IMG submission 178001) | Marine eukaryotic communities from Monterey Bay, California, United States - M1_20Mar14CPVII9sort6BwellD7 | ecosystem: Environmental > Aquatic > Marine > Unclassified | place: USA...
GGGCAGCATCCTCGGGAGATGCTCTGAGAGGGTACTCTGGGGACATAGGCATGACCCTCTGGGTACTGTGTCCAGCGATTGGATGATGAGCTTGTGATAGTTGAGGGGGTGTTTGATCAAAGTGCGCAGATGCACCTTGAAGAATTTCAGGGTTTATTACCCCCCCGCTGATGACTTGTTAGGTCATATGGCAACAATGAGGCAGCACTTCCCTCGCAGATACCCCCAGGTGAAGACCATCTCCGGCGTCTTTTTCCAATACTACGACTCGATACCAGTTCTGATAAAGAGGTAACACCAGATATTGATACCCCTGCAGGTGGGACATTATGGTCTATTGCAGGAAGCTTACGGTGGTGGTTAAAAATTGAATTCGAACTCAAACTGGTACCCAAACTCGAATGTCTCTTCATTTGAGTTTGCAACATATCATCATCATGATGTGAATGGTTGTTCAATTCAGAAGGAGTGGATTTCACTGCCTCGAGTTTTGTACTTTCATAAGAGTGTGGAGGCATAGTAGTGGCAACAGCATTCGTTTCATCTCTAGTACTTGAAAACAGCATGGCCTCTTGCATGGGTTGCGGTAACGCCACTGGTGAATCAGTTGTCATGGTTGGCGGTTGTGAAGCTGGTGGATCAGGGTAAAAAGGTGGGGTAGTAGCCTGTTGCATACCTCCACTTGTTCCACTCGAGTTGTTGGGCGGTAAAGAAGGTAGAACAGCTTGACCTTGTCGATTAATAGCACCTGACACTCCCCTTGGATTAGGAGGACGCAATGGTACCATATTATTACTGTGACTGGCCTCCATTTGACATGCAGCAGCAGCAGCAGCAGCAGTACGATGATTAGTAGTATAATCATGATGTTCCAAATCATCCCTCACTTCACTCAATGCATCTACTAGGAAAACTGGTGGAAATTTTCCATTATCATCAATAAATTTGATACTGCGATTGTGGAATATCTTTTGCAATAGTGTTCGTAGAATTAATCCACTCTGTTGTTTATTGTTTCAAAAAGACAGGTGGTGTGAGGAGGTAGTCAGGGCAGGTAGGTTGTGGTGAGTTATGAGAAACTAAAACATGTGCACATCATATGCACACTTTATAAAATGAAAACAAAAGCATTATTACATAAACATAAAAACCTCTTACCCCACGCTCTCCAGTAATAATAGTAACAAATAATGATTTCTTTAACCTACCCCCTCCACCACCACCACCCCTATCTTTATCCATTACTAACTGTACACCCATATCAATTTCATTCTCATTTAATACAATCATACCCTCTACATTACTTTCGGAATTAACTTTGCCTCCACCTAACTTTTCGGCTAATTGACGTATATTCTCGAGATATAACTTAACTTGCATAATTGCATCTTCCAACTTACGATAGTTGCGCATATCGAGTGTTAATAGGCTTTGAGTGTGTTTACTAATTGTTGCAGCGGCACCAGGTCGGGGTGGAAATTTTCTTTGTAATGATGATGAAGATTGTCCCGGCATATTATTGTTAAGATTGTCTGTTGCGGCGGTAGTATTAGTAGTGGGCATAATATTATCATTATCATCATCATTATGAGATTTGATACCTGGTGGAATATTATTATTATTATTTCTCATGTTGTGATGAGAGGATGTGGCTATTAGGCCTGCCCCATCGATACTCATGTTAGAAATATTATTAGATGACGACGGAGGCATCGTTGACGACGTTAATAGCGGTGTATTGTTCGTACATATCCCCTCTATCGACGGTTGACGGGTGGGCAGTAGAGAAGATGACAATTCGGGTTGATTATTGTTATGAGTTGTTGGCACTGTTGAAATATTATTATTACCATCTAGCATAACCATAGGCGGGGGCGTCGTTGGTTGATTATCCTCATCCATCGATAATTGATCATCATCTGCATGTTGCGATGTAGCATTAATAACTGTGTTTATATGACGAGATATTGATGAAAGTGATGACATACCAGAACGATAACTGGTATCATGATCATCGTAAGGTGGGGGTCGTTTATTATTTGATAATATCATATTCTATATTGTCTTACAGATGTTGGTGATTTTTAAGCGTATTGCGGGGGTGTGAGAGAGTAAATGGCTTGCAAACTACTTCAGTATAATCATTCCAAACAAGTACTATCATTAAACTTAATGAGAAACACCTCATCATTTGATACTTTAATTAGCTTCTTGTTCAACCGCATTGAGAAGTAATTTGATCGAATTATTTCTCCCTGATAGATAAAACATGCAAACCTCCGGGTATCCGACGGTACAGAGAACTCCCCTTTACGCACTCATTTATATTTGTCACATCTTCTTATGCAGAGCAATGTAGCTCAACCGTGTGGTTATTGGTTATAACCCTACCGGATTTGTCATGAGCTCAATCATACCAAACCTAATCTAATCTGCATGCCTACCTCTCTCACCCTGTAGTGTTAGTGTTTTGCTTATAATAGCATCTAAAACTAAAGGGCTAGGTACAAACATGAAGAGATGCAGCATCATCGCTGAGAAGAACGGGGTCATTTGCCGCAACTAGTGGATGTGGCATTAGTTTGCTAATTATAAGAAGCATCAGTCATCGGGTTCCAATACATACCAAACTTTAGACATCAATCATCGGGTCTCATAGAAATGGTTCTAGATACTAATTCAATCAGATGCTAAATATTTTTGCAATGTAGATGTGATTGATTGTTTTGTTCTTAGGGGGATGCTTTCCTTGTACATCCAACAGTTGGAAAGATCTCCTAATCATCCCAATGCACCCGACTGGAGAAATACTATGGGTTTGAGCTTCCACATCTGCAGATATACTTCTTCCCTGATCAAGCATACCTTTTCAAAGTACTGTCCAACTATTCTTATTTCAACTTCTTCTCCATTTCCATCAAAAAGTTAAACGGTGTAGCCGATGATAATGCATCTAACCCGCCGTAAATTCCGGGTGTTTCAAATCCTAAACTTTTATAAAGTGATACTGCCGGAGTATTCTTACTCATTACTGTTAATTTGAGTGTGTTGGGTTTATCTATACTTTCTTCTACTTTTTCCATCATTAATTTTGCAATACCTTGTTTTCTTGCCTCCTCTCTTACATATACATTATTAACTACCTTTGTCTTTGTGTACAATTGAATCGTTGTTGAAATAGTTATGTCATATGTTATGTAATAATATTATGATATGATATGATATGTTAGTATAAAGTATGTATATCTCAGTAGATATTATTCAAACCCAAGTAAGGAGGTATACGGCATATAACTTATATGATACTTACTCTTGTATTCAAATCCGCGGTACCCAAGACCATACCGTCATTTGATTTGGCTATTATACATATATAGTTTTCTTTTTGTATTTGATCGGCATTGCAAAATGATACGGCTGATGCCAAGTTAACTGGTTTGCCTGCATACGCTGATCGTCGACAATCTTGAATTGATGGAAGGTCAGCTGGAAGTGAGGCAGTCTTAATTTGAAATGATGAGACGAGTGTTGTTGCCGTAGATATAAGTATAAGTACTATTGCTACGAGTGATGATGTTATTCTTTGCATCGTCATTTTTCTTTGTCTATTTCTATCTACCAAAAAAATAACTCTGCAAGTGCCACTCTAAGAGACGGATATTCAATCTTTATCAATTGTATAATACCTCACTAACTAACTTCCTATACAAATATTATTTCCTATCCGGAGAGAGAGAGTAAATATGCTGGTGGTGAGTAACTACTATCTAGCGATACCTAGTGAAACTTGAATCAAAATCTTTTTCACTGGCGGATGGGGAGAGCGAGGAGAGAGAGGTATCCTAACAAGATACTCCATCCTATGAAAAGCTCTCCCATATCTATGTGCTAGGACGTAGCATCTCATACATACATCCAACAGGGTTGATGAATAGAAGTATTGTGTCTAAGGGCTGATACGGGAAGATCCATTCCTGGCTTTTGAATACCAAAAAGTTAGAGGTATCTTCTCTCAAACAATCATTGGGGGCTATTAATATTAGTACACTTGTTAAAAACCAGACATGAGCTCATTACTTATATTACACTCTTTTCATATATCTTGATGAACTCTTCATCTCTAGATCCCCCCATTATCATACAGTATAGATCCCCCCAATCAAGTATCTCTCACATAAGAACCAGAGAGACGACATTGACAACTTGACATTGAACTTAACGGCGTCCAAAGCGTCCAGCGGTAGTCTTCTGACCGGCAGCAACGCCATTATCAGTCTTGACGGCAGCCTTGGTTTGCTTTCCTGCGGCTGTGCCGTTGGGACCATGAGCTAGATGTATGATGAGGAGAACATGTGAGAATGAAAATGAAAGATTTGTATCCATAAACATGAGTATTCATGAATGTAAATAGAACTTACCAACGCCAGCCTTTGTTTGCTTGGCTGCAGTATTGCCGTTAGGTCCTTTGACGACAGTTGTCTTCTTACCAGCGGCAGCATGCTTATCATCATGCTTATCGTGCTTGTGATCGTGGTGCTTGTCATGTTTCTTCCCCTTTGATCCATGGCTACCATGCGACTTGTGTGAGCCGTGAGACTTGTGTGAACCATGAGATTTGTGTGAACCATGAGATTTGTGGCTGTGGTCCGAGTCTGAATCATATTCAACACGTCGGCCGCCAACTACCTTGGTCTTCTTCCCGGCAACGACTTTCCCATTCTGGGTCTTGACAGCCTTGGTTTGCTTCACGGCAACACCGTGTGTCTTCTTACCATCACGAGAGGCTGAGGAGTCAGAATCATATCTATATTATGTATAGAGCAGAATGAGAAGGGAAGCGGAGTAAGATACATATGATATGAGACATGTCATATCATACAAAGATATATGCACATATGATTGTACTCACTCTTTCTTCTCCCTGTAGGCACCAGCAGTAGTCTTCTGGGCAGTCTTAACACCATTGTTTGTCTTGACGGCAACCTTTGTTTGCTTTCCTGCGGCAGCACCATTCTCTCCATGTGCTTATCGTTGATATAGATTTGTGTCGTCGTATCGATGGAGAGGAGAGGGGGGAGAGAGATGATGGTGGAGAGATCATTGCAACAAATAGATACATTAGAAATCCAAACAATATACAATACATTATATATATAAGATAGAAGCAATACAATATCTTACCAACACCAGCCTTCGTCTGCTTGACTGCAGTGTTGCCATTGGGTCCTGTTGCAACCTTAGTTCCGCCTACGGTTTTGACATGTCCTCCGTTCGATGTCTCAGCTCTTGCAGCTTGTGCGCGACGTCCTAGTAATGCCATGATATTAGTTGATTGTTGTAGATATGTTGTGGAGTTGATATGATATAGACTGATATCTTTCAGTAGACGACGACAATAATGCAAAGATCCAAATTGAGATGCGACATGAGATCTTCATCTTTTTGAATACGTAGTTGAAAAGTGAGATGATACAGTTCAAAATTGGATACATATAGGGATAAACTCTTGTACCAGGTTATGAGCTCAAACTAGGGTTCAATCGCCAATTGCGCCAGAGGCAGCCTGGTATGTACAGAGAATATAGAATCCTATTGGGTACAAGTACAATTATCTATTGAATCGAGTTCATTTATGGTTGGTCTGTACTTTCATTTGCTATACGCTTTCTCTTTCGTTCGAATTTTCTCCTGTTGACCTTAACAACTTCATAAACATATCCAGGTCTATTACCTACCAAGAATTCCTCCTCACCGTAACTTTTCACTTGTCTTGCTGTTCGAGTTCTCATGAATTGAGCAATCTGATCCCAGTCATTACCATACCGTGAGAATAACTGCTTCAATAAGCAGTACTCGCTCCTATCCCATGCTCTTTGGCGTCGGTTGTTGTATCGAGGAGGTCTTTGAAAGAATGGACAGCAATGATGTGTATACACTGACCAACAATCATCGCAGATGTATTTACTGCAGTCTTCACATGTACAACCGCGATGTGTGCTCTTGCTATTGCAAATCTGACACTTCTCCTGCCTTGTAACTGATACAACTACACGATCAACAAGACTTGGGTACTTGTGTATCATGATAAAGCATAATGAACACAAGCTTCTTCTTGTATTTCTTGAAGAACTTCTGAAGGGTTTCTGGCCGTAAAACATCATTGTCATAATGTGCAGCAGGATGGCCAAGATAGTTGATCTCAAGAATTGTTGCATGATTCTTGTGTATAGCACACATATCAGGTTCAAGTTTGGTCACATCACCACCAATACGGATTCCAATAGACTTTGTATGAATGCGGCACTGTCGGTCCATCATAGCTTTGGCAAGTCTGTCTTGGTAGGAGACTGAATTTCCCGAAGATATCGAATGACAACCATTACAATATCCAGGATTGTCATTCATTTGAGCAACTCCAGATGGTGGATTCTTACATGGTGGACTTAGACAAGTTACAAATGGACCAATACGCCCCTTCTTCTTCTCTTTCTTCTTTGCTCTTTCATATGCAGCATCTGATTCAAAGTTGAGAGAGAACTCATTGTTCAAGTGACCAAAATGCTTCTGTACCTCATCATCACTTTTCTTTGCACAATCAACTTCTGAATTAGATGAACCACGGCAAAGGTGCTTACCTACTTTGAAGTTGTAAAAAAATCTTCTACTAACTGCATCATATCCAACACGTTCATATTTACTTGTAAAGTTGGTAGTCGGTGCACACCATTCATTCCATGACACTGCCGCTGAGGTGTCAGTGTTGCGTATTGTTGGAGGCGGACGGGGTGGTGCTGCTGGTAGATGTGGTAGCTGTGCCACTGGTTGTTGTGCCGGTAACTGCTGCTGTTGTTCTTCTTCTTCTTGCTGCGGTAAATATGCCGCTGGTTGTTGTGCCAGTAGCTGTGCAGCTGGTTGTTGTTGTTGTTGTTGTTGTTGTTGTTGTTGTTGTTGTTGTTGTTGTTGTTGTTGTTGTTGTTGTTGTTGTTGTTGTTGTTGTTGTTGATATCGATCTGCTAATCCTCTTGCCACATCCTCTAGCATATTTGCAGGTATACTTTGACTTATATGTTCAACAACTTGATCAGCAGATTGACCCGTCGACCCCCTAGGCGCACCACCACGGATTAATAAAGCATTTTCATCTGTATTTACATTCATATTAGCCAAGGCGATTCCAAGACTCTGCCGTGGTGGCGAAGGATCAACTAATGTATCGATAGCCTCGGGATACGGACCGGGTACAATCTCATTCAAAACTTCTTCAATCACTCCTCCTAATGATGCTGATATTGAGACTTCATCCAAATTGATATTATGAGCGGGTGGTGCCTCCTCATTGACCATTTGTTGATATACTTCATTAACCGCCCTGGATATAGCAGCTACTGATGAAGCTTGATCTTCATATGGAGGTTGCTGCTTCTTTTGGGCAATATTATAACGTTCGCGTAGACATTGTGACGCCTTCTGTGGGGGCCAGACTACAGTTTCTTGTACAGATGATAGATTCTTACGTCTGCATCCGCATCCCTCGCCTCTTCGAAACTCAGGATGACTATATGCCCCCATATCTTGACCTTTTGATGCCCTATATATTAGGTTTTGTAATAGCAAAGAAATAACAAATGTCAATCATAAGGTTCAGTTGACAAGAACAAAAGTATATGGAGATGAAAGCATATATGTATGATATTTACCTTTCAAACCCCCAGCGCTTTAATCGTCTCGTAAAACTAGAATACTTCGTTGCTTCATTATTACTACTGTTTCCCCGAATACCAAAGTATGGGAGAATGTTTCGAATAAAGTCATCTTTATCGTTAATCCGAAAACGCTTTATCGTATGAATGAAGAAGAGAACCCTTATCGATTAGTCGAAGTGTGACACAAAATTATTATTTCATTGTACATATCATATGCACACATATTAACAGTGAGCACAAAGTGTGCTATGGCTTACCGTTCCACCTGGCAACCAGGATATGGCATTATCAGTACTTGGATCTGATACAATCCTATGCAGTGTTGTTATGAATTTGGTATGAATATCAAAATTATTATTTGCAATAGACGATTCCCTACCATCGTCATGTCCACTATCACCACTGCCATCTGGATTTGCAAATAGATCGTCTTGATCAATTCCTCCGTGTTGTTGCAATGACATGTTATCATAATGTTTGGCACGGGATAATTGTTCGAATGCCTCATTCCTTTGAATGTTACGCAATCTTATTTCTTCAACAATATCTTTATGGACCTCATCTTCCACCTTGATCTTCTCAAGGTAAGGTTTGGTGTCTGTATCAGAATCACATTTTAATATTTTTTGAAGTACACCACCATCCTTAAACCCAACTTTATCAGTATAGTCAAATTCAAGTGCTATTCGAATGGCTCTCTCAATTACATGGCTAGTGTTGCTGGTTTTATCTTTTTGTAGTTGTAGTTCTTGTTCAACACTTGACAGTTTGCTACCAGTAATTCTGTCGTGCTCTAGTCCTACTGTGTCTAGTCCTACCGTGTTCTCGTCAACCTTTGAACGTCGCGCAATGTTCACCTCGTCCAGCATCTTACTTTGATTTATATGATATGATGCTTCATTGATAGACTGTTGGTTCGTACTACCACTCTTGTCAGTAGTATGGCGTAATACACTAAATACAAAGGGTCGCATATTCTTTGCTCGTTGGAGAAATGTCTCATATGAAATGTAATTTATTCCACCAACAATGGATGAAATTGAGTTGTTATAAATTGGAATATCGCCTGCCAGTACGCCGTACTTCTCAGCCTGAGATTGTGGTTTAACCTCATCAATAATGACAGATTTACCTTCTCCATAAGGTAATAAGCACAGGCCGAGAGGACCTTTATTGGGTAATGTAATTGATACTAATTTGCAATCATTAACTTTTACTTTTTTAGTTGGTGCATTTGTTGTGCACTTTTTATTCTCTGCCGACGCGATTTTATCGGTAGACTTTGGCATCACTGAAGAGAATACTACTACTAGATATTATATAAACTATTCTCTAGTACCTATATCATGGTATTGAGGCAGAGTACAAACTAGATTAAATAGATGATGTATTGTTCTACATACGACTATGAGAGCGTTCAAAGATAAAAAGATACGGTATCCTCAGTCCTCATCTCAATCACTACACACGTTCGATGATTGCCAGATGTTAAAGATCATAAATCAATATTGAGAGACAACAAAGGTCTATTACTCTATTCCATATCGTAGGAAGTAAGATTGGTTGGTTGGTAAAGTTGTGGATGATATGTGTTTTTCAGTCGCAAACTCTCATAATCACATAAGCAAAACCTCTCTCCCCTTTCTCTCCCCATTCTCTCGCCCTCTTCCACTAATTTGCAATAGTAATATCAGACACTACGACATCCCATACCTATTCTTTGGTTATAATTAGAAACACAGCACTAATGGGGTTTAAGGATCGTCAAGCAGCACGTCAAGGTATCCGTCATGACAATCGTCAAGAACAAGTTAATGACATGACGGCAGAGCAAAGAGCCAAGTTAGATCAGAAGAAGGCGGAGAACCAAGACAAAATTGACGAGCAACGTGCAAAGGCACAAGGTCGTAAAGATAATGCTCGTGCCGAGGCGGATCGTTTCAAGGTATGTAAGCAACATATAAACATATAATGTGTACGTTCAAAGATAAAAAGATACGGTATCCTCAGTCCTCATCTCAATCACTACACACGTTCGATGATTGCCAGATGTTAAAGATCATAAATCAATATTGAGAGACAACAAAGGTCTATTACTCTATTCCATATCGTAGGAAGTAAGATTGGTTGGTTGGTAAAGTTGTGGATGATATGTGTTTTTCAGTCGCAAACTCTCATAATCACATAAGCAAAACCTCTCTCCCCTTTCTCTCCCCATTCTCTCGCCCTCTTCCACTAATTTGCAATAGTAATATCAGACACTACGACATCCCATACCTATTCTTTGGTTATAATTAGAAACACAGCACTAATGGGGTTTAAGGATCGTCAAGCAGCACGTCAAGGTATCCGTCATGACAATCGTCAAGAACAAGTTAATGACATGACGGCAGAGCAAAGAGCCAAGTTAGATCAGAAGAAGGCGGAGAACCAAGACAAAATTGACGAGCAACGTGCAAAGGCACAAGGTCGTAAAGATAATGCTCGTGCCGAGGCGGATCGTTTCAAGGTATGTAAGCAACATATAAACATATAATGTGTATCCTCTTGTGATATAATGTATCCTTCTTCTTGTCTGCTCAAGTTGATACGATCTATTGTGATACCAGAAAAGTGATCTGTTGACTATTGTGGTCGTACTATTCTAATACTAACAAACTGAACTCTCTGTGTAACAATATATACCTAAGGCCGAGAACCAAGATAAGATTGATAGTAAAAGGAATGAACTCGATAATAAGAAAGCGCAAAACCAGCACAAGATCGATAGTAAGAAGGCTGAACTTGAAGGAAAGGTGGGTGGTTCACAAGATGATCGTATGGCCAATCGTATGGATGCTCGTAGGGCCAGGGTAACTGGACGTTAGTATCTGAATATTAAAAGATCACATGATTGGACAGTTGCATTGTTGTTAAGTAATGGAGATTGTGGGGAATGTATTCAATGTAGTAGATTATAGCTTAAAGTAGTACTAGATCTCCTTTTCCGAAGTTCATGTAGTAGTATTGTCAAACCTAAGTGAACTTGTTACGGTGTATCCGATACAGTATCACCAACATTTGGGAGGTCAATTGGAGAGTCTGGTATATTATTGTAACCACCAATGTTTGCTAACTCACTGTCGGAAGATTGAAAAAGTGGTTCTGTAACTAATGGACGCTCCATCTGAGGCTGAGTAATTGGTGGTGGAAGCTGTTGAACTATTAGTGACGCCTGACTGTTACTAATCGATGAACCATTGCTATCTGCAGCTACTACTTTATTTCCGTCCTCTGCCTCCGTGGCATTGGCTCCTTCATCTCCATCATGTATATAGGTGACATTACCTAGTGGTGTGGCTTCTTTCGAATCTTCTTCTTCTCCTTTATTTGCTACAGATAGAGTGTTTTCTATTGCCTGCTCTTCAAGTGGTAGTTGATTAGCAGTTGATGTTTGCTCTAATGGGTATTGTACTGTAGAAGATTGATTTGGGAGGGTACTGACAGTTGGTGATATCTCGCTCTGAGGCTGTTCAACTTTGGTGATGCCTTCTTCTTCTTCTATCACAATTTTATCTCTTGGTGTAGTATCCTCCACTACATTACTTTTCATACTCTTCTCTGCTTTGTAATCTATCGGTGATGGAATCATACCCACAAATGTTGTATTTGTCAATTGACTGGAGCTAGTGATTGCATCTTCGGCAATACTTGTTTCACTTATTATTTCCTTGCTCTCGTCATTATTGACAAACTCTTTCTCCTGCTCATCAACAGTCCCCACTTCATTCTCAAGCTCAAGCTCCTCCTCTTCTCCTTCTTCTTCTTCCTCTTCCCTTTTAATTTCATCCTCAACCTCTACCTCTTCAATTTCTTGTGCAACCTCTATAACCTCGGCTCTAATCACAGAACACCCTCTTCTTCATCAATAATGCCACTACCACATAATCCACAACTTCTTCTACAGAAATGCTTGAGTAACTTTTGAAACTGTTGTTCATTAAGTATACCAATCGGTTCATTACACCTTGTTGATGCACGTAGATTACCAACCTGTTTAATATAATCTACACATTGAGGATCGTCTATACATATAACTTCTTTACTCAATTCTTCTTCCTTTATATATTCAGTCTCCTCACTCTCTTTACCTACATGTATACAAACTACAATTGTTAATGCCAGCAATAATGATGCCAATTTCAGTATGACTACTCCACCTGATTTACGTCGTACATTGGTTGATTGCAAACGAAGACGTTGTTCCTTTGTTTGGTATGGAAAGATTAGTTTCAGTTCTTGTTGGTGTTATTAATGAATGATTTTCTTGTTCGACTTCAAGACCGAACTCTTCTAACTCTGATGCGTGTGGCATATTAGGTATAATTATATTATAGTATGCCAGGGGCTGATGAACTATTGAAGATAATCTATGTGATAAATGACAAATGACAAAATGTGTGGCCTATAGAAGATACCAGAAGATACCACCATTAATACAAAGATGACAACTATAGGCCTCACTAACTAAGATTAGGGTAGATTTGCATTAGAAATAGGTTAAAGAAGGATCACACTTGCGTAGCAAGCTAGCCGTAGCGCATGCGGAGGCTAGTGATAGATGATATATGACAAATGAAAAATTATGTACAAGATTCTACTCTCATAATACTCGGTATCCACACTTTGATCGATAGTGGGCCGCTAAGTTGCTTTGCAATACGGGGATCACATTATTGGGCTTTGCTTTCTCTTCTAGACATAGTTGATGGGTCATCTTTCAAGATGTATATACATGTATTGTAATCCTAAACAAATATTATCTTAAAGTTCCTGTTTTCTCTAGGAATCCAATACTCGCAACCCACACGGCAAATTGCCTTGTTAGATTCAATGTCAATACTACTTGCATTCTCACAGTTCGCTACAATAGAAACTGTGCGAGTCTTCAGTGCCTCTAGAGGTCTACAGTATTGCCAAGTACCCTGACCTCGGCAAACTGCATATTACCGTATTCAGTTTTTTGAACACGAACGCTCCGTCCAACAACATTATCAAAGTCAAACGTATACACTGAGAGTATACCTTGAATTGGTTGGCTTGCAACAACAGTACCTTCTTCATCAAGGATTTGTACTTCAGCTTTTCCACCCAACCTATCCTTACAGCAATCAGATCTGTTGTAGATTTTGATTTTGGTAATGGTATGCAGCTTGTTCGCTTCCAAGTCGACCTTCCACCATCCGTTGGTTTCCTTACAAATATGTTGAACAGAACCCTTATTCCATTGTCCGTCGGTATTGCCGTCAATAGCTCGACTAGCATAACCTTTATAACAAGTGCTAGACTGCGAGGCGGTGCCACGTCTTGCAAGGTCCATACACATGCCGTCGGGACAGTTGTCATCAGAGCCATCTGCAGCCGGCAACACAAATCCTGGCAGTTCTACTTCGCTAAACTTCAACATACTTGTATTGTCTGAACGAGTCTCTGGGAAGCTTAGTCTATACTCATAGCATACAGCCACATTAGTAGGGTAAAGAACCTCCATATATTTGAGGCTTTGGAAACGAGAAGGGTTAATGTATGTTAGTCTCTTGTTATATATAAGTAAGCACAAGGCACTGGGCAACAAGTGTGGTATACACGCTTACCTAGTATCACCACTTTCAAATGAAGAATTGATTGTCCGGCCTTTTGGGTTTCTAGTATTCAATGAATCATTCCAACCTACACCCTTCCATGCAAAAGTACCAGAGAAGAGGAGAGAGAAATCAGAAGCAGCATCAGCACGGCATTCAAGCTCGAAAGTCGTCGGATCACAACCCTTGCAGCCTGCATTTGGATAGAGACGAATGCCCTTGGCAATCGATAACCTCTCTGGTTTCACCGTAATGCCAGGAACTTGGTAGCTTGGATCAGACCTATTGTTCAATCCAGTTCGATCGCACCAATACTAAAAGAGTAAGAAAAAGAAATATGTTGGTGTAAGCTTTTTAGAAGAATGAATGGAAGAACATAGATTGGTTGTATCTAACTCACATCATAGATGAGCATATCATCCACTCTGGCTACTGCTGAATTGATGCAACCGAAGGATGATTTAACACTGTAATGTACGAGTACACTGTTGACGGGGGTGCCGAGTGAAGTTGAAGATGTTGGTCCAATGCCAAAGTCAGATGCAGACAAAGTGATGTCATGCCAATAAACACTACCAAACGTATATTGGCTAATGATCTCGCCGCTCTCATTCAAAAGGGATACCTCTGCATTGGATAACCTACTAATTTCATGTCCTTTACCCGAACCACGATTGTAAATACGAACTTCTTTAAACTGGTCAATCGCAATCGCATCAGTAGGACCTAGGTCAACTTCCCACCAAGCACCTTGGAAGTAGGACAGCGTGTAATGTTAGATAGACGAATTCTACTATGATTGAATCGTTAAATAAAGGCAACTAAGACAATGTAAACTCACCTTGCTCGGAATTAGTTTGCATCAAACTATCCAAGTTACCATCATTACCACTTTCCGGTTGCCATGCTGGACTGTTTTGCAACGTGCTCGATTGCAAAGCAGCTTTCTCAAGAGCAACATTTACACCATCAGTATTGTATACTTCAACTTCACGCATATGCAAAATATTCTTATTAGTTAACTGCACACGAACTTTGCGGATAATGGAGCCTTCACTCTGTGTTAAAGGAGATGTGGAAGGCTTGTTTGTGGGGCTCACAGACGGCACAGGTGTAGGGCTGGTACTTGGTTGTGGTGGCAATAGAGCACCAGGAAGTTCAAGCTCGGCAAACTTCATACTGCCTGATGTGGACACACGAATATCAGGGAAAGATAACTTGTATTGATAGCATATAGCCCCATTACTTGGATACTTGACCTCCATGAAGTTATGTGTCGTGTCACCACTTTCATATGAAGAGTTGATAGTCATTCCTGCAATATTTCTTGTATTGAGATTGGAATTCCAATCATTTCCCTTCCTGGAAGATGCGCATTAACATATATGACGACGAAAGAGAGGAGACAGTATGTTGTTAGTTCATGTTGGAACCAAAGACAATCAAATAAAGAAACACTGGGTTCAAATGAAGTAGCCAAATCGCCGAGTTTTCATATTGAACACTTGAATTCACATGATGAAATACAAACACGGACTTCCCAGGCAAAGTCTCCTGCTCCGATAGTGAGAAAAGGTGACAAAGTATCTGCGCGACATTCAAAGATGTAAGATGTTGGGTCGCATCCCTTACAGCCTTTGTTTGCATAGACTCGTAGGCCCTTTGCGATTGACATTTTCTCAGGAGTAACAATGATGCCTGGCATTTGGTAGGTGGAAGTGTCTGTTACATTGTTGATACCATCTCTCTCGCAGAAAAACTGGGGTAGTGGTATACAAATAGAATGAAGTGTATGAGATTCAATAAACGATATAGACAAAGGTGTGTTGTTATGTCCAACATATTATACTCACTTCATCGGTGTGTTCATCGTTGATTCTCGGACGTCTGTAGCCAGTACAACCAAACACTTGGATATCACTGTTTGGAGTAATAATACTCTTGACAAGTACAGCATCATCTGGTATGTCCGCAGTCGGGGTGGAAGAGGGTCCTTCTGTCGGCTTGACCGTTGGTGAAATGGACGGTGTAATTGTGGGCGAATAAGTAACGTCCTCACAAACAGTACTCTCAATGCCATTCTCTACCACACACTGACAGGCCCCATTTGTAAACAGATCATTGTCTGTAAAGAGAGAACAAGTGTCAAAGCTCTCACGGTTGGGCAATACCTCGTTTAAGTCAGCATCATCATGAACTCCCATCCACTCTGCGATACCATTGAAGATCGAATCCCAAGGTGTACTTGGAATCCACCGTCCGTTTGGTAACCAATAGTCTGATTCTGGACCTAGGGGAGTAGGATATGAACCAAGAATCTTACCGCCATTGACCGATCCTCCAATCATGAAATAGTTGCCACCCCACTGTGTATAATATCAAACATATGTGAGATACATAATATATGAAAGCATATCCAAGTCGGCCAAGCACTACTTACCGCGTGATCTGTTCCTCCATTCGAGTTAGGGTTCATACTACGACCAAAGTCACTACCTTGCACGATCACGGTGTTCCCCCATAGACCTTGCGACTTGATCTCTTGAATAAAATCGGCCAATGCATTATTTAGCTCGCCAAAGCGTCCAGCCAGACGATCACTATTGTGCATGTCGTACCCGCTTTGAGATACGACAAATACATCACGATTCACCTTGCGATACTCCCTAGACTTCATATATCCAGCAACAGCTTTGAAACTTGATGTCAACTGCACGTTTGTAGTAGGGTATCCAGACATATCAAACTCTGGCATAGAGAGCAATTCGTGTTCGAGCTCATGCTCAAAGAGTGCAGAAGCAACTCTTGACGACCAGTACTCGCTCAGCATGTTATTACCAACCTCTCCAACTCCATTCAGCTCTTTCACAATATCCATCAAATTATCAACTGTTGGAAATTTGTTTAGCTCACCAGTTGCCTTGGTGCTCACTGTATAAATTGGGTTGAATAGATCGGCATTTCCAGATAGGATAGTCATACCATTGTTCACGTTATTTGCTGATGTTTGAACTCCATTTTGTTGGCTCAGAATATCAAGCATACGCTGGATATTTATTTGTGGGCAAGAAGGATTAAGAAGATTAGATATAAACCAAACACACTCATGCATGCTTTTCTTGTATCACTGTAACTTACGCCCATTACTCCAGTGCCTTTCTTTTCACCGTATGTATCCTGTATATAGAAAGCAAAGAGTAGATGAAGAGATATATGGCTAGTTAGATGCCTGTTTGTGATGACTACAACATACAAAAGACGGCACTTACCCCTCGATAAAATACATCTTGCATTGAATTGTGAGCAAACAAGTGGTAATTGACACCACCCTTATAATCCTCATGCTTGGTTGCTAACTTGGCTAAGGACCCGGTGTTACTAAAGAATAAAGCTTCACTTGAATTATACAAGTCTGCTAAGATGGGTAAGTGTGAATTGATACCAAACTCTGTGCAGTCTTGACCAGACGAAGTTATTGTCAGCAAATTTTCCTTGGAAATGGCATGCTCCCCTCGAGCTGTAAGGTATTCCTCATATGAATCACTTGACAAACACTGGCCGGTTGGAACAAGCATGTTAAAACTGTCGCATCCGCCCAATAGCATGAGCACAACAACGGCTTTGTATGACGCCTTTGGCATCACTGAGCTAATTTGACCACCAATCTCACGTGCGGTAGTAACCTTCTTAGGAAGATTTGTTGAGTGGTGTTCAGGGGTGGATAAAATCAGTTGCTGAG
>Ga0214478_100845_pt1 | contig 17036 bp, 11 predicted proteins | sample M1_20Mar14CPVII9_2_FD_178001 | JGI IMG/M metagenome (GOLD analysis project Ga0214478, IMG submission 178001) | Marine eukaryotic communities from Monterey Bay, California, United States - M1_20Mar14CPVII9sort6BwellD7 | ecosystem: Environmental > Aquatic > Marine > Unclassified | place: USA...
TGAGGAGGTGTACGACCGGTCCTTGTGCTCGCAGATGCCGAGAGTGTACGTCTGGATGGAGGTTTTAGTGTTGAAGAGGATTTGCCATTGAAGAACTCGTTTACAACAATACTCATTGCATCAAACCACGGCTGAATAGTATGTGGAATTGTGGTGCCGTTTTCTGGTACTAATGATGATGGAAACCGGACCAAAGGAATACATTGAGCTGATCGTAGTAGAACAACTTCGTCGAGATGAGTATTCTGAGGAGATCCTGTATGCCCCCAATCTTTATTACCGATGACTGTATCAATTCCCACCTCTATAGCCTTTTGCCCAAGAGGTGCCTTAACATTAAACCTGAAGCCCTTTGGACCCGAGGCCAAAGTACCAACGAGTTCGACTTCATTTGGTTTTATACGATTCGTTTTGCCTTGTAAACGTGCAACCAAAATACCAACTTGCCCGTACTTCTTAATAGTACCAGGATTGTTACCTAAAGGAAAAGGGAAAGATACATTAGGAGAAGATACAAATGGGATGCGTAACTAAAATACCAGATCTTACCTGTGTAGACACCATCACCAAATACCCCACCATGCTTGTGTCGAGCTTCTTGAGAGTTAAGTTTGGGATTAGACACTCTATCATCCAATGTCATGAGCCCATCACGTTGAATATGACCCATAGAATCCTCTGATGTAAAGTGAAAGCCAAGGTCCACATTGGTATTCTTGCCAACGGGATCGAATAATGTATCTATGAGCATCAACATGCGCTCAGCCATCTGCACCATGTCATCTTTGGCAACAGAAGTGATTCCAACATTCCCTTGGTTTCTTTCAAGACTATAAACCTCACTTGTTACACGCTCAACAAACTTATAGGCACGGCCCATCGATGTTGATAGCATCATTTGATCCTCTCTTTCCCACCGCTCTTCTAGCTGTTGTAAGTCAGCAGCGAATTTGGCATCATCATCAATACTATTCCTCTTTGATGGTGGCGCCCCATTAGCAGGCGAGCTGCTTGCTTTGCGTTTCTTACTTTTCTTCTCCTCCTCCAGTTTCTTATGTTTCTCAGTAGCACGTGTGATAGCCTCACGAACAGGACCACATAGTTCACAACGAACATCTTTACAACGTTGGTAATGACTTAATACGTAACGACTAGAAGTACAGTGTTTAACCTTGCAAACACTGTCTTTGCAATCGGCAATATGCTTCCATAATACCTTCATCCCGGCACAGTGGGGGGTATCTGGGCACTGGCCGTTGTGTGGGCATTTGGACGCATGACGGAGTAACAGTAGACGTTGCTGCTGATGTTTCAGCCTTACTTGGTTACCCTTCTCGACTGCCACATTCAATTGAGCGTTAGCTTCACCCACTAGTGTCTGGAACTGGTCTTTCACATGCTCTGGTTTGGGGAGAAAGCGTGCAAATCCTTTCCTCAAATCAGCATCATCTTTAAACAAAGAAGCTATTCCATCGACCAATTTCAGGAGACCATGATATTGGTACATGTCCAATTCATAAGCATCCAAGATTGTGGTAAATTTATCATGTAGTCCCTTGGCCTCGATAGTTTCAATATATGTCTGAGCTTCAACTAAGCCCACTGCTTGCTTCGATAGAGTTACCAACTTGGCTGCATTATCAAATTCCATTTCAAACCTCATTATTAAATCACGATGATCGCCGAATAATGACTCTACCTCCTCCACCAACACTTCAAAATCCCCCCGGTATATATATGTATCCAATAATTTCATGAATTCAGAATGAATTTTTGGCTGTGCTGCAAATCGATTCTTGACATTATTGATATAGCTAATTGATTCATCATACTCAGTTGATGGTTTTAAGTTTGAATTTTGATGCCGTTGAGGGCTCATCTGGTTACTCTTTTTCCCCTTTTGCTGTTGCTCTGGAGGGAATTTGAGGTTGCCTCCTTGCGAAGATCCTGCCCCATTTAATGTTGGATGAGACGTTGGTTTGACAGCTGATGATAATGAACTTCTTTGTCCCGAGTTTGGTTTTTGTTGAGAAACTGCTGCTGCTGCTACTTGCTGTTTAGCCGCTGATCCATTGACCCCATTACTACCATTAGAGGTACAATTCTCATTACCATTGTCATGTTCCTTTTTCAATCGAGTAAACAAAACCTCCAAACTCATTGCAGATTCAATTGCCAAGGGATTAAGGTAAAATTTCTTTGCATTATCAAACATTAATTGTATGTCGGCATAAAAATCTTCTTTATTGGCATATGCTCGGCTTTTGAACTTGTTTGATATAATTTCAAAGTCCACTATTGATGTAGGAGATAAATTATTTATAATAACAATGGGATAAGAGGTATAAATGGTACATGTGAAATGTGATAGGGAAACAAACTTGTACTCACTGGGGTGCTTAACAATTGAAAGGTAGGAAAGGTTCTGTGTAGTTTCTTTGGGTGATAAGTGTTGCCATTTTTCATATTCTGGGGAAGAAGGGTATTGGGAAGCGACTAGCGCATCGTATATGTTCTTGCAAATAGCAAGTTCAAGTGGTATCATAATATTGGATTAGTAATATGTTCAAGAAATCTTATTCATATCCGCTACCTTCACTCCGGCGGTTACCGACAATAAAGTATTTTTAATGAAACTATATCTACCACCCTCTATTGCAATACGGTTGCAATAAGTCCACTAGTTACTGCCGCATTAGGAGGGGCAGATTTGTCGTATTTGCCGGCTGCCGGATTGCCGTTAGATGATACCATAGGCAGATTTGCAACTGCTAATCTGAACTTTTGGAAGGATACCGACCAATTCTAGCCGACGTCTTTTGAAAAATTTGCCCCCAAAGAGCCGTCTCTCTAGTATTACTTGCTATCGTAACACAGCTATCCTCTTCCTCAAATCATAAAGGTATATTGCTCCTAACGAGATAATTTGCTCGTCTATATCCGTATTTTATAATAATGAAGCTTCCTTTCCTAGTGCTCGCTGTACTTCTTGGAAATCCATCAATTCGACTCATCTCCGCCCAATCGCAATACCAATGCTTTGCAACCAAAGAAGAACTAAAGGCCGCAGTTATACTATATGCCGATGGGACATGTAATTCAGGAAGTGATTGTGGTCGAACTTATGGTTATCCGATTGATACATGGTGTTTATGGAATACTACTGCGAATGTAGGAGTTACCGACATTTCATTTTTATTCTATGATATAATCGATTTCAACGATGACTTGAATGGTTGGAATACTGAAAAGGTTACTAATATGAACTCCATGTTCATGTTTGCAGAAGAGTTTAATGGTGATATATCTGGATGGAACACCGAAAAGGTCACTAACATGGGTAGTATGTTTAAGGTGCGTGAGAAAGTATCTTGTGCATATCATGTGTTCAACTTTGCAATCATCAATACTAATGCTAACACTTCATTTCGTTTCAGGGTGCAACAAGATTTGACGGTGACATTAGTGGATGGGATATATCATCAGTTAATAACTTTTCATCATTCGTTGAAGGAGCGAGTTCGTTTAGTGGAAGAGGACTATGTTATTGGGGAGTTAGTGGTCAATTCCCATTTCAAACAGCAAATACCAAAGATATGTTTACAGACTCTGGATGTGAATTCCAAGACTCTCCTGAATGGGAAGGCTTTGGGGATATGCCAGGGCCATTTTGTGGAAGTGACTGTGTACCAACAACATCTCCAACATCAATGCCATCGGTGAGTTGGTAGTCTGTGTCCAAAAGTATCTTTCACTTATTCCTGTATCTTTTACTCATCCAACTTTTCCTATCCACAGATGAATCCAACAGTTAGTAGCAGACCTACCGATGTGCCATCGATTTCTCCAACACAAACTACCATGCCATCGCCATCTCCTTCTTCATCACCTACTGAAACAACTCAACCATCCGAGTCGCCGTCTTTATTGCCATCATTCGCTCCTTCTTCTTCTCAGTTTCCATCTTTTAGTTCTATGCCAACACCGATTTTGTCAGAGGCACCAAGTACAATTCCATCAGAGACACCTTCACAAAACCCAACTACACTTACAATAATCTCAGGCAATACAAAGTTACCAGCAATTACTTATGGGGTATCCTGTGTCCTTATCTCTATTTGGCTTATGTGTTGAGAAGAAACCACTTGATAACGAAATAAGCTAATTGGAGTTTGCTATGGCAAGTTATTGCACAGATTGAATGATAAATATGGCAAGCTCAGGACAGGATAAGGTAAAGTATCCTTTGACTTAGTAACAGGGGTACTTAAAGGTTAATGCACATAGTAGCTATAGCTTAAAAGCATCTTTCAAATTGTCCCAAACACTGCTCTTTCTTCGTCCATTATTATCGTATCTGCCATTCCTCGATGATCTGTTGTTGTCGTACCGATTATTTCGGCTATCGTACTGCCTCGATCTTCTCCCATCATAATTGTCATCTCGTCGGTTATTGTAACCACTATTCCTTGATCTGTTGTCATCGTAATACCTAGAATTGTCATTATAAGCCTTGTAGTACTCGCCCTCAGGTCGATAGCCTCTTCCAAGATCCCTGTTGTCTTGCATTTGTCTCATCTCACGTTCACGAGGGGTGCCATAATCTCTTCTTCGACCAGACCGACCATCTCTGAATTCATCATTGTTCGAATATCTATCATAATTTGAGTTTCCACCATTTGGATACCCACCACCGTAGTCTTGATAACGATCTTGGTACCGATCATCACGTCGGTCATTATTCCCTCGTCTCATGAGATTATTTTGCCACTGTTGAATACCATTGTTTCCTCTTCTTCGATTCATGTTCATGTTGCTGTCGTTTCTGTACATATCATCGTATCGTCGTTGTCTATCAAAGTAGTTATTATCATCATCAATACGTCGCTGTCTCATCTCACGTTCTCGTGGAGTCATGTTCCTGTCAGAGTATCTCCTCCCATCTGACCTCCAGTTGAAGTCATCATAGTTATTTACTCGATATGACTGCAGTCTTCTTTCCCTATTACCAGTATCATCCAGAACACTGAAGGAACTGTCATAATTACCAACTGGTCCACCGCCGCGTGGTGGACTATATCGTGAAGCTGATCGGAAATCTTCAGAATTGCCACTTCTCTGGTAATACTGTTGGCCAAAGAGAGGTTGTCCCGATGGATCGTAATAGTTGTTGTTATTGTACCCCATTCCATCCATTGACTGACCAAAGCCATTACTCTGTCTGTTCTGCCCCATCATCATTGAATTTTGATCATTTCGCCCCATCATATTGTTGTTCATATTGCCTTGGCCGCCCATCATGCTGTTATTGTTCCCCATCATATTGCCATTTTGCTGCTGACCCATCATATTATTTCCCATCATGTTATTGCCCTGCATATTGTTATTGTTTCCCATCATATTGTTATTTTGTTGGCCCTGCATATTGTTGTTGCCTTGGAAAGTATTCCCGCTACCTGGACCCCCAGAGCTCATCGCACCTCCCATATTGTTGTTATTTCCACCAAATGAGTTTTGCTGCATGCCACCTGGATTGTTATTTCCGCCAAAAGAGTTCTGCTGCATGCCCCCTGGACCATTGTTTCCTCCAAATCCTCCACTTCAAAACAAAAAGAATGTATGTGAGTAATTGATGCTTTGAACATGAGTTTTTATATGATTGGACAACCCACTTACCCAGAACCAAAGGTATTACTGCTTTTGTTTGATCCAAAACCACCCTGTTGATTGCCTCCGAAGGATGTCGAGCTGCAATGCGTAGAATTGAAATGATTGATGCGTGAGATTATGCACAAAAAAGATACGATATAGAGAAAGCAGCAGCTCACCCTTTGTTTGCCCCGCCAAAGCTACTGGTACTGCCGGATTGCCCAAAGCCACCGCCTTTATTACCACCCCCGAAACCTCCACTTGACTTCCCAAACCTAAGCAGAATGAAGAAAAAAGTGAGCGTAATCTAACATCATATTCTCAATGTCTTTGATACCGGTACTTACCCTCCTCCTCCAAAGCCACTACTGCCTTTATTTGCACCACCGAACGAGGTCGATGCTCCACCAAACCTAAGCATTTGAGAGAGAAAGTTTAAAAAAGTTAAATTGAGTGTGTGCAAAACATATATGATTCATCTCAGTCTTTGAAAAGTTTCTCACCCTCCTCCAGAACCGAACGAAGGTGTGCCACCAGCGCCTTTATTTGCGCCACCGAACGAAGTAGACGCTCCACCACCAAAGCTTGTACTTCCTCCACCGAGGCTGTATAGTGTAAAAAAAATGTGCATATGTATCATGTGAAATTTTTTGTTTGTTTGCAAGAAGAGGGCATTGCTTGAAAAAAAAAACACTCTTCTTCTTCTTCTGCTGCAAACAATATAAATGCATTCCGCATACATCTTTTCGTTCTGCTGCAATAGCCTACTTTCTTGAACAAACTGTACAACTCGCTGTATGTCCTTAGAAAAAACATATACAAACACATCAACTCACCCTCCCCCCCCAAAACTTGGCGTACCACCCGATTGCTTACCGAATCCTCCTCCTCCGAATGAAGGCGTGCCCCCCGATTGCTTACCGAAACCCCCACCAGCAGCAGGAGCTCCAAAACCACCAGCAGCAGGAGCTCCAAATCCACCCCCTGGAGACTTGCCAAAGGACGTCGATGCTCCACCACCAAAGGTCGTCGAAGTTGAACCAGAACCAAAACTGGGCGTTCCGCCTGCTCCTGCGCCCCCACCAAAAGCGGGAGGGGCACCTAATTGGTATAATTTAGTTTGTTTATTGCGTTGTTGCAATATGTTGCTTCTTAATAATTGATTATTACCACTACTAGTAGTACCTTTTAATATTGAAATTTGACGCATATTACTATAGTTATTGGAAGTAGTTGATAATGATGATACATAGATTGAATTGGACGATTGTTGATACCAAGTAATTGTTGATATAATTAGTAGAGATATCATTGTATAGTACGATAGATAGTATGTTGTTGGGGTAGTTCGATATTGTCGTTTTTTGATGTTTAGTGTTGATTGTTTCTGTTGTTGTCTATATTGTTTAGATTGTTGCCGCTGAGGTTCATTATTAGACTGAACTTCTCCTAAAATATTAGAAAATGATTTATCACTAACCAATGTATCATTATTGGTATGAGTATCGTTACTATTAGTATTGCAAAACAGCATCATGAAGATGGTCTATGTGGGTGCTGATGAAGAATGAGATATGTGTTGATGTAGGAAGAGAAACGCGAGATTAGGCACTCTAATAACAATTTTTACGCCAAACAGATTAGATAGGCACTCTAGTTAATGGACGAGGTTAGTATGTTGTCGGCAAACAGCACAAATAGCATAGACAGAGATGTTATCAGGTACGAAAGTTGAGTATCGTATCAGTGATACTAGTGTCACAACTCCTCTCCGTGCAAGAAACGGGGGATTGAGAACAATGACATCGTTTTTACAACACAACAAAGATCTCATCGCCTATTGCTATCTTATCAAGCGGAGAGGGGATCATGCGATCTCCTTCTCATAAATCAATAAAGCAGTTATAATAAAGTATGAAACTCTTAGCCGCCGCCGCTCTCCTCATTCTATCAGCTGATGCATTCAGCCCAATATCCACACGACGATCCGTCTCTTCATCGTCGTCGTCCATCAAGGTATCATCGTTAGATCGTATCGATGAAGTCATGGATCAGATTGATGGTGTCCAAGATTCGATCAATGTGAAAAACAGTCCACGATGGCGTAAGAAGACAAAGCAACTAGCCACATTAGGGCCTGCATCATCGTCATTTGAGATGATCGAGAAACTATTCTTAGCAGGTGAGAGTGTTCATTGCAATCTATATCTCTTGTTTGCTTATAGAACTATGTCTCAATGCGTCTCACATTCTCTTCTCTATTATATCATATCATGTACTAGGTGCCGATGTGTTCAGGTTAAACTTTTCTCACGGCGAGCATTCTCAAAAGCAGGACCTACTCAATATCATCCGTGCAGTCGAGGCCAAGTATGATCATCCAATTGCAATCCTGGGTGATTTACAAGGTCCTAAGTTACGTGTTGGAACATTTGCAAATAAAGATGGAGAAGTACTCGAAGCTGGTCAAACTTTCCGATTAGATTTGGATGACACTCCGGGTACAAATGAGCGTGTGATGCTTCCACACCCCGAGATTATCGAAGCATCGGAAGTTGGACATGAATTATTAATTGATGACGGGAAGATGAAGTTGGAAGTTATTGGTACCGGTGATGGATATTTGGATTGTAAGGTTGTTGTTGCTGGACGTATCAAGGACCGCAAGGTGAGTATGTGCATATGATGTGTTCATATGATATGTTCATATGATATGTCTCATTTAATATCATCATATCTATACAATCCACAGGGAGTCAACACACCAGACTCAATCCTCGACATTAGTTGTCTAACTCCCAAAGATAGGAAAGATCTTGACTTTATGCTCAACATCGGCGTTGACTGGATAGCTCTCTCCTTTGTTCAACGTCCAGAAGATATCGTTGAGATACAAGGTCTAATCAGGTCGCATAATCCTGCAAATGCATTCCCTCCCCATGTGATGGCCAAGATCGAAAAGCCTAGCTGCTTTGATGGAGACAACCTCGAGAAGATTGTTGAGTTATGTGACGGTATCATGGTTGCAAGGGGAGACCTCGGTGTTGAGTGCCAACCCGAAGACGTTCCAATCCTCCAGAAGACAATCATTGATGAATGCCGTCATCAAGGCAAGCCTGTCGTTGTTGCTACTCAGATATTGGAATCAATGATTGATTCACCAACTCCTACTCGTGCAGAAGCTTCAGATGCTGCCACGGCAATCTACGATGGAGCTGATGCAATCATGTTAAGTGCTGAGAGTGCGGCTGGAAGTTATCCTGAAGAATCTGTATTGATGCAGCAACGTATCATCAACCGTGTCGAGGGAGATAAGCATTACTCCAAGTATCTGCAGTCAAACAGGCCCAAGATTACCGATGGTAGTTCTGCTAGTGCTATCATTCTTGCCGCTCGAAGCATTGCCAAGAATGTGAATGCCAAGTGCATTACAAGCTTCACAGTTGGAGGCGGCACTGCTCAATTAGCAAGTAAGAAACGTCCCGAGCAGCCAATTTTAGCCATCTCACCTTTGATTGAAACTTGTCGTCATCTTGCAATGTCATGGGGCGTCTATCCCGAGTATGTTCCAGAAGAAGATCTCAACACTGACAACTTCCGTGATATGCTCAAGGTAGCTTGCGATGTTGGTCTAAAGAAGGGCCTACTTGAAGACGATAAGGACTTGCAAGTTGTCACCGCTGGATTCCCCTTCGGTACACCCGGCGCTGCCAACGTTATCCGCGTTATCCCCGCAGCTGGACCTACGTTCTGGGATGACAGTTTGTGAGCAGCAGACAAACAGTGGGGATGGTATATATTGTATATAGTTGAGTATGGACAGATTGCTTGAGGATATGGGTATACAGTTGAACATTAAAAGAATATTAAGTATATGTCAATAACAGTTTACATGATAGTTTACTCTTCAACCTTACAACACACTGAGCAGGCCAAACAATATCACAAGAACGTTTCTGACCCTTGTAAGGTGACACCGAGGAGCACTATTCATTGGAGGAGGCTCAGCCACAATACCAGCATCTGTTTCGGTCGGTAACTCTAAAAAGATGCACTGAAATTGAGTATCACATAGAGTACATGCACAACCTGGAGGCTCAAACAGAGCATCAGCGCCTCCTGTGTAACTCATCTTGGTACAGCTAATCTCCTTATTTCCACAGACACGACATTCATCAACCACACCCCCTAGACGAAAACCATCAGGACATGTTTCCTCTTCTTCTTTCTCTTCCTTTACTTCATCGGGTTTTGGTTCGACAGGTCGACTTACTTCTTCAGTATCTTCTTCATCTGCTTGTTGACGAGAAGTAGTGGGGCTTTGTGTAGTTTGACTTACTGTTGGAGTTGCAGTAACTGGGTCAGTAACTGGAGCTCTAGTTTGCGGAGGCAAAGATGGTTTGTCAGTAGTTTGTGGAGTGGTCTGCGGTGAGGCGGTTGGTTTAGTGCTTTGTGAAGGCTTTGTCGGAGCAGCCACTGGAGTGGAGAAGGTCTTGGTTTCTTCCTTTCCGAAGGCTCCACCACTGGCAACTACATTATCACCAAATGCAAGCTGATATGATCCTTCTCCCCAATTACAACAAATCCCATCGCCATACACGTCATAGATATTGAAGTCGTAGCTTCCTTCTTCTAAGCATATACTCTCTACATCTGCTGGTTTAAACTGTAAACTGAGATCATATGGTGGCGAGGTTGCAACTGCTGCTTTACTCTTTGTTGGTATAATCTCCCAGCGAGTGTCGGCTGGATACTGATCTAGTGTTATGCTCACATCAAGTAATGATTGTCCTGCCGGGCAATCATTATCATTTGCTGGAGGTGATGGAACTACTACTTGTTTTGATGGAGATGTTGTTGGTTTAATTGTAACAGGTGACATAGTGGGTTTAGCGGTAGGGCTTGCTGTAGTTGGTTCTAACGTAACACTTTCAGGAGCATATAAATCAAAATCAAAAGCTGTAGCCTCTTGGAACATGTTCTAAAATGAGATAAACAAAGTTGAGTCCGTGACGAGACTACAGTCAACATCATCTACCAATATGCATACTAACCTCGGTATCAGTTGCAGAAGACATATCCCATGATGATAGATCTTGATTGAAATTCTCTGCACCTATGAACATGCCATAAAAGTTTTCCTATAAAGAAGAGATGTTTCCCAGGTGAGTTGCAAGATTTGCATTTCATGTGCACATTGATTTTGAGACTCACAACAGAAGATACATCCCACACACCAATTGGCTGGTTGAACCTCAGAGCAAAGTAAAACATAGCTTGCATATTCTCAACATTTCCAGTATTCCATGATGATATATCATTATCAAAAGACTGCGCCCTACCAAACACTAGAAAGAATAAGGAGGAAAGGAAAAAAGAATTGAGATAATAATTCTATCGTGTGTGCCATTTGCATATTACAAAATACTTACTCCAACTCATATCTTTAACATTTGAAACGTCCCAGTTCTTGATATTGCCATTGAATGAGTATGCATACTGTGAATGCATTGCATATAGAGGAGATATAATTGTGAGCATATCATATGTCACTCAAAAGTAAAGAGCAAATTATTACTCGATGCAACTGACATCAAAACTTACCCAAAAAGTCTTTGTCATGGTTGTAACATTACTAGTATCCCACCGTGATATGTCCTCATTGAATGTACCCATACCATCAAACAAGTTTGAGAAATCAGTAACTAAACTTGTACACCAAGTATTCATCGGAAAACCAATTGATGAATCTTGAAATGCTTGTGTACAATTGCTGTTGTTCGTGCAATCATCTGCAACATATAAATCGATTGCTGCTTTTAATTCATCACGATCTTCAAAGCAATGATTAGTTTGTTGTTGTGCATTGACATAATAGTGTGCAGTAGTAGTGAGATAGAAGGATAATAATACGAGGAGATTGTAGAGGTAGAGAAATATTGAAGACGGAAGATGACGCCGATGGAGAAACATGATGACAAATATATAGATTATAGTCAATGAAATTGTTGATAAGCTAGTAGTAGTAGAAGGAGAGTAGGAAGGTTGCAGCCGCCATTGACACGAAGGAGGGATAAAGAGGAGGGAGACGGCATGCAAAATCACAAAAAAATGATGGAACTTTGATCTCCTTAACTGATACACATGTTACCCTTTGCAGGTTAAAAAAGGACCCTCGTCCTAAAAGGACATTTCGTATGAAAAAAGAGAAGATCCAAATAATTCTGATGACAAGCTTATTATAAGAATAAGAACAACTGAACTACGCCATTATTCTACTATTGCAATAGAGATATACTGCTTAGAATAGAGAAGTGGTGAAAGCTTTTGGAATCAAAGATCGTCGAACACATTGCATTTAAATACCAGAAAGTATACACAAAAAGTTTGAACCAACTTGATTACTCTAGAGATTGTCGACACATTATTGTTGCAAAAGTAAGTATATAAAAACTCTTGAATACCGATACATACTACCCGACAACCTTATTGTTGCAATAGATATATACTGAATTATTAGAAATATTACTAATAGGAATAGAAATCATCATGACGACAGTAAACAACTATATAAATGGCGAGATCGTACCACCCTCAACAAATGAATACCTAGATATTATCAATCCTTCCGATTCTAGTATCTTAGGTGAAGTTGCAATATCCAATTCTACTGATGTCAATACAGCCGTCACTGCCGCTAACAATGCCTTTCTCAAATGGAGTAACATGACTGTCAAAGCTCGTGCAGCACTAATGCTCAAATTTCACGCCTTGGTACGTAAGAATTCAACCGAACTAGGAAAGTTGATAGTATTAGAAAATGGCAAGAACATGACAGGAAAGTCCGGTTTGTATTGTTTTATCATGTGAATTCAAGTGCTCAAATGAAATCTTGGTGATTTGAGTGCTTCATTTGGCCTTCTTCTGTATCGTTATTTGATTGTCTTTGCAAACCACATGTACTAACATAAGTTACTATCATCTCTCTTCATCTTCATTAATCATGATAACGTGCATCTTCCAGAGGCCTTGGCGGATGTTGCAAAAGGTAACGAAACTGTAGAGTATGCATGCAGCTTACCACAACTAATGCAAGGTAAAATTGATAGAGTTAGTTCCGAGGTTACATGCCGTGATAGACGTGATCCACTCGGTGTTGTTGTTAGTATTGTTCCCTTCAATTTTCCATTCATGGTACCACATTGGACATTGCCTATTGCATTAGTTACGGGAAATACAATCGTATTAAAGCCTAGCGAGAAGGTACCTCTGACAATGTGGAAGGTGATTGAGTTATTTGAAGAGGCAGGATTTCCCAAAGGCGTTGTGAATATTGTCAATGGTACCAAAGAGGCTGTTGAAAGTCTAATTGATCATCCATTAGTCAAGGCGGTTACCTTTGTCGGGTCATCACCAGTAGCCAAACTTGTTTCAGATCGATGCCATTCATTGAATAAACGATGTACTGCATTGGGTGGAGCGAAGAATCATCTAATTGCATTGCCCGATTGTGATGTAAGGACAACTGCCAATGATGTAGTAGTGAGTTATGCAGGATGTGCAGGACAAAGATGTATGGCTGCATCTGTTTTATTGATTGTTGGTGATAAAGAAGGAGAACAGCAAAAGGCACTATTATCATCTGTTATTCAAAAGGCAGGTTCTATCGAGCCAGGTACAGAGCCTGGCCAAATGGGAGCCGTTATTGATGAACAATCATATAAAAAGATTATCGGATACATCGAACAGTCGGAGAAGGAGGGTGCAAAGATTCTATTAGAGGGACGTTCTTGGTCATCTCAACAAAGTGGTGGTAATTGGATAGGCCCTACTATCATCCTACACGAGAATAAAAATGATAAGGCAATGAATGAGGAAATCTTTGGACCTGTCTTGAGCGTACATTTTGTAAGTACCTGGCAGGAGGCAATTGCTATTGAGAATAGCAATCCATTCGGTAATGCCGCTGCAATCTATACGACGAATGGTGGCCATGCCGAATGGTTCATGAAAAGAGTAAGGGCTTCAATGTTGGGTGTGAACATTGGTATTCCAGTACCTCGAGAACCTTTCAGTAAGTACCTTTCATATCAAGCGTGTGAAATGATAGTGTTCTCTTCAATATCATTTACTAACATTTGATGAACTCATTATCCAGGCTTCGGAGGACTATACGGCACAAAGTCAAAGTATGGAGATATGGACATCACCGGTGACGGCGCCATTGAGTTTTTCACCAACAGAATCAAGATTACAAGCAAGTGGCCAGTGCCAACTGTACCTGAATACACTATGGGATTAGAAGATCAACAGCAAAAAGCTAGTGGCGAAGTTGATCATGCTAACTTCTCTGGAAGAATGTAAAGAGGGATAGCTAATGGAATGTACATATATAGTAAAGCTAGAGAAAATACACTGATGGATACTAGAGTAAAGCCATCTGCTTTAATGTCTTATGCAGATTTCTGTCTTGCAGGATATTGATCACATAAATGACAGAAGTCTTCGTCTATTTCAAAGTGACAAGAGACACAACCCCGAGCATCACCAACTGGGTATCTTTCTTTTGTCGGATGAACTAGACCACCAAAGATTGATTCATATATCCTGATATTATACAAATGCTCCTTTGTTTGTAGCTTGACATTCTTCTTTGTCTGATATTCTTCTTGTTGTACTTTTAATTCATCATCGGATATTAACTTGTCATAATGGTTCAACAGTAAATCACCATTTGCCCCACTGCCCGCATAGATCCAATCCATTCTACGCCATGAAGCTCTAGTGCAAAAAGCTTCTCTTAATGGTAACTTGCCACAGTTCTGGTTTACTTCGTACGGTCCATCAAACTTTGATTGGATACTACGTTTTGATATACAATCATCTCTTGTAGTTTCTGATAGTGCCCACTTTACAAAGATTTCCTGGTCAGTGAAGGGTTGATGTACTTTGATATTATACTTTGCTGCAAGTTTTTGCGTAACAAATGGCAAGTCAGCCATACTATCACGCTTCTCTTTCCAACCTTCTGGATCATTGATGTACTTTTCATGAAAGTAGACATCATAACTTCCACCGAAAAGCTCGTCGGCATTATCTCCAACAATAACATCAGTTAAACCAAGTTTTTGACATTCATCTAATGCTGCACTTATAATCAAGCTATTTCGTGTTTCCATATACCCCCATAAGGCAAGGGTTTCAATCGTAGGACGTGTATATTGTTTGATAAGTTGATCTGGAGTTAATCTAACCACACTGTGCTTCATGGAAGGTTGTAAAGTAATTTCATTATGCATCCGAGCAGCTTCAATGGCATAGAGTTCATCCTGTGGTATTGAGCTACTATTTGATTGCACAACATCGTCGACAACTGACACAGTCACAGCTGCAATCAATCTAATATTGGCACATTCAGCAGCTGCCAGTATAGCACAGCTATCAACGCCACCAGAGAGGAGTATCCCGAGCTTTCTTTCTTCTTCACTGTCATTGCAAGATGAAGATATCTTTTGTATTGATCTTATCAATCGATTTCTACATTCGTTTGCCATTTTATCAGCACGAGATATGCTCGTAGATGATAGTATACCCCTACGCTGTTTTATATTGTCTTCATGTTGATGTTTCCAGCATGTTTCTACCACTGATGGATGTATATTGTTATTGTTCATTTGTGATGTTTGTAATAGAATTACTTATATATACCTATTCAATTACTTTTATATATATTGAGTTGATTTCCTAGCCACTACTAATATACCTACCTCCAATGTGATGTCTTTGCTCCAAACTTACCAACATCACATACTAACCACTGCACAACACATGTGTGAAAGATTTATCTCTTACTTGTTTACGATCTTTTTGTATGGTATCCTTTTGTATCCCCCCGGGCCCCGGGCGGGGTACGGTACGGTAAGTAAATGGTAAAACTTCATTGAAATATCATCTTCTCAAATGTCACAGAGAAGACTTGTACAACTTAAAAGACATAGAATTAGAATCGCTTGGTATCTTCTTGTGCCGTCAGTGTGATGATCATATCGCCATATCAGATGGGTACTTGAAACGCCATATTAAAACTAAACACGTAACAACAAGACGTGAAGGAAACTTAAATTTAGCTACAAAAACATTATATCCTCCAGTACAAACTGCAACACTTAACCATTGGAATTCAGGCTTACAATGGCTAGCAAACTTTCAACCTACAGCTCCAAACTTTAGACAATCTTTAATATCCAAAGTCAAATATGAATTAGAAGATGTAGTAGTAAATCTTTTCGAAGATGTATTGGCAATATGTGTCGAAAGTCAAAAAGAATCATACAAGTCGGAGTTAATAGACGACTTCGATTACCAATATGAACACATTTGGAAGCTACCTTTCATCTTTGAACAACTCATTTTAGCACCAAAGCCTTATTCATCTGATACTAATAATAAGAAGAAAGATCAATCCATTCGAAAGTTAGTATTACACAGGATCAGATTATTTAGATCAGGTCAATTAGAACAATTATATAGTGAATCATGTCAAGTTAGAAGTCGTAGTAGACGAAGCTACATCTCATCACCTCCTGATAAGGTCAAATGTGCCCAAGAAGCAGCAAATGAAGACAACTTTAGAGCATGTGAGAAACGACTCGCAAATGATTTAGGAGTCGCACCACTTAATGAAAGCAACATCCCAATCATTGAAAATCTATTCCCAAAGTCGTTACAATTAAATATTAGAGGTCAAAGGAGAGGAAGAGGTACTAATATGACAACTCGAGCGGCAGCTAGAACGAATAGTAAGAAGATAATATTCACACCAAAGGAAGTGATGGACCACTTAATGAGATTGCGACGACATAAAGCTCCGGGTATACAGGTCGATTCATTGGATCTCTTCATCAAATTAGCAAGACGTCGAAATAATGAGAAAAGAAAGAAAGAACATAGACGAGATAAGTCAATTGCGACTCAAAACATTGCTTCATTCTTTACACTTGTAGCACAAGGTCACCTCCCACCAGCTATAACTGAACTTATAAGAACAACATACCTTGTAGCACTACAAAAAGATGCAGACGATCTAACTAAGTTAAGACCGTTGGGTATTCCAGCTGCAATTCGTCGAATCACAGCCTCCCTTATAGTTAACAAATTCAAAAGTGACTTTGCAACATACTTACTTCCATTCAATTATGCTGTTGGAATCAGTGGAGGGATTGATATCATCACAAATACAATGAGAATGGGTGTAGAGAAGTTCATTAGTAAACCCGAAGAAAACCTTGAATTGCCAAGCCGAGCCTTGGTATCAATAGATATAAGAAATATGTTCAATGCAGTATCCCGTGAAGAATTGAGAAGAATCATCAAAGAACATTTCCCCA
>Ga0214478_100848_pt1 | contig 16948 bp, 13 predicted proteins | sample M1_20Mar14CPVII9_2_FD_178001 | JGI IMG/M metagenome (GOLD analysis project Ga0214478, IMG submission 178001) | Marine eukaryotic communities from Monterey Bay, California, United States - M1_20Mar14CPVII9sort6BwellD7 | ecosystem: Environmental > Aquatic > Marine > Unclassified | place: USA...
CAAATACGCCGCGTTATCTCACATGGCAAAGGGGAATATGGAGGAGGCAAGGAAGACAATCATTAGGGCGATTTTGTATGAAGAGCATTGGAATACAGATAATTTGGAAGAGAATAAAAGGGTATTGAGAATGATACTAGCAAATGATAGGACGACGGTGGAGAATTGCAATGAAAAGAGTGTGAAGAAGGGTGGCGGTAAGAAGAAGAGGAAGGGAAAGGGAAAGAAGTAACAGCACATGTCATTTAGCTGTGTTATGAATAGGTATAACAAATAAACCATCAGAAATAAAATCACTTAATTTTTTACATCTCTTATACACAATTTGAATAAAATACAACACTAATGTTTCCGTGATATCCTTTGTTCAGTGTATGTGGATAGGGTTCTAACTTCTTCTTATTATTTATCTACTCCTCTACATCAACAGATGGGCCGGCGGAGCTTCTCCCCTTTGACGTGCTTCTTCTAGTAGACGAGCGTCATCCCGGTCCTTGCTCTTCATTTCATTTGTAGATGCCTGAAATGCACGGAGGGTTTGTGATAGTTCCTCTTTTGATAGTTCTTTATCCTTGTAGGCATCCATCATACTATCCATTGAATCTTTATCACCTGCACGTGCAGCTACTGTCAAATGTTTAATGCGTTTATTATTGTCCCCCGTTTTTGTATAAAAATGGGCAAGCATCACGTGAGCATGAACAGACCCCATCTTTGCAGCTACTTCATCAAATGAAACTGCTTTTGACATATCTCGTTCCACTGCAGTACCAAGTCCTTTATACCATATTCCAATGGCCGCGTATGCATAAGCATGGCCAAGCTCAGCTGAACATATAAACATTTCGAGCGCTTTTGTATCACTTTGAAAGACGCCATCGCCCTCCTTGTAATGAATACCCATTCTTATAAATGCAGTAGGATTCTTCTTCTTCATTAGTTTTTTCAGACTTTTGATAGGATTCTCGTCTTCTGGTCGTCGACAAAAGGCACATATTTGCTCTTCAAATCTTAAACCTTTCTTCTCGCTATTCTTCACTTCTTTCCAAGTGCAACCCATGCATATCTTCTTTCCGCAGCACGTCATAAATGTAAGTTCACTCTCTGATAAAGGGAGTGGAATCATGCATATTGGACAATCTTCTCTCTCTGCAATGGGTGCAAATAGGTCGATGTCTTCCGTCTCTTTTTGGGCAGTAGAAAGTAAATTATCAAGCCGTGCTTCAAGTTCCAATGATACCATATTTGATTGATAAATGACGTTATATACTAATATACTGATTCTTCGAACAAACTAATGCACTGCCGCCCTATTTCAATCTTGATGATGTCTAATGTTTTGTAGAAAGTGGTAGTGATGATAAGTGTAACTATCTCAAACTATGTACAACTTATAAGAGTGTAGTATACAACTATTGTACCGCCGACGTTATAAAACCTGCTAAATAAATCTGAATTTGCTAATGTAACCTCCCAATGAACACAACGTGCCGCGTGGTGTGTTGTTGTTAGTTGTTACACTCATCAACTCTCATAAAAAATGGTATCCTCTCCAGTGCCCTGCATTCTGCATTCATGCTGATATATAGGGTTTTACTCCAGCCACCTCATAAGCTAGAGAGCGTTGTTGTGTTTTGATTACCCTATATTATCTTATACTATATGCAAAATCAGTACTAATAGTACCACAAAGAAGCGTAAGGTTGATAGTGATGAAAGTGGTATATCATTGGCCGCGGTATTAGCAGAGAAGCAAGAGATGAAAAGTAAACTATCTCATGCAGAAAGTCGGTGCATCTCTTTGCAAAATGAAATGGATAGTATGAGAGATAGACTATCTCGTATGGATAAGGCAAAGAAGAAATACGAACAACAAGAGGAAGAACATTCAAAGGAAATTGACGAGTTAGAGAACATGTGTGAAGTATTGAGGAGGTCTGCAACCTTATCAATCAAAGAGAGTAAATGGGAGTATTCTGCACCTTTGATTCCCCAGAGTTATTGGACTAACATTGGGTATACCGATGATGGTATTGTGGAAATGGAAAAGTTTTTACTTAGTATTAAGGATGTGACTTGTGCATTAAGGAGAGGAGAATTGGTTAGTGGCAATAAAGTTGTACTATTAGGAAGGGATGAAGCAGACGACGATGATGATGAAAATTTAGCCCTTACACACTACAATATACTGCTTCCACATTGGAGAGAGTTTACGGATGCTTTACATATATACCCACATATATTACATGAATTTGTAGTCCATAATATTCAACTATCATCACCTGTTACTGATTTGTTGATACCGGCTCTGAAAGGTAAGATAAGCAGCATCCTCACATTAAACAATAATGAGTTTACAAATCCCCTGGAAGGGATTGATTTTGTAGAGCAAATTATCAATGGAAACGAAGGCATGGATCAGTTTGAGTGGATGAATAATCACGTGACTAATACAGAAGATGCCATTTGCTTGGTAGATATTATTATCGACCATCCTTCAATCGATGATATTCGTCTTGAGAATTTGCTTGGAGAGGATGTGAATGGATATGACACTGTAAAGGAACTCTTTACTAGTACAAAATCCTTTTCGTATATTGACCTCGAAGGTAACAATATGAAAACTAGAGGTGACACAGCAATATCTGACTTCATTGCTGGAAATCCTCCACTCCAATACCTGATAATGGGAAATAACAAGCTGAATGATGATGATGCTATATTAATTGCCAGTGCTTTGAAATGTAACACCAATCTACAATCTCTTCATCTGACCCGTAATGATATAACAGATGCTGGTGGTAAGACGCTGTTCAATGCTGTATGTGATACCACAAGTCTCAACTCAGTGGCCGATAGCAACCATACTTGTCGAATAGTTAGCAGCTTCAGGTACCTTGACGATGCAAATGACCCAAAAGATGACCAAAAAGTGAGAAGAAGTAAAAAGATTTACAATCTATTATCGGTCAGGAATGAGGAGGGGAGTAATGTGCGCCACTTCAATGCTGAATTTGTCGATGACGAGGATGACGACTCTCTTACTCTGAAACTATTACCTCATGTATTAGAGGCTGTGCACCGTCATTCAAAAAGAACTGTCAATAAGATGCCTCCCTTGTCAATCGTCTATGAAATATTACGTGGTTGGAAGATGCCAGAGTTGTATGACTCTAAGCGGGGTATTGTTAGTGGCCGCGGCTGATTAGGTACACCTTAATTGTTAAGATGTTATAGTTATATTCTACATTGTAAGTTTACCACCAACATTCTATTATATCTACACCCACCACCCTCTTCCCTAGGTAACCATGCATGAGTTCGGAGAAAGCCTAGTTCTATCACTTCCACTGTGCCCGTGCATCATCCCGATCCTTACTCTTCATTTCATTACTTGATGTCTGGAATTCACGAAGAATTTGCGTTAGGTCCTCTTTTGACAGTTCTTTATCTTTGTAGAGGCTCATCAAATCATCCATTGAATATTTTTCACCTGCACTTGCAGCTACCCTCAAATGTTTAATGCGTTTATTATTGTCCCCCGTCTTCGTATAAAAATGGGCAAGGGATATGTGTGCTACAACCGCGCCTTTCTTCGCAGCTACTTCATAAAACGCAACTGCTTTTGACATATCTCGTTCCACTGCAGAACCAAGTTGGTAACACAATCCAATCATTACGTATGCATCAGCCTTGCCAAGTTCAGCCGCACGGATATACATTTCGAGTGCTTTTGTATCACTTTCAATTACACCATCACCTTCTTTGTAATGAATACCCATTGTCAAAAATCCTTTAGGGTTATTCTTCTTCATTAACTTTTTTATTCTTTTGATCTCATTATTCTTGCCTTCTGGTTGACGACAAAAGGCACATTTCTGCTCATGCTGAGGTATGCCGTTCTTTCTATCATTCTTAACATCTTTGAACGTACATCCACTGCATATCTCTTTCCCGCAGCATGACATAAATGTGACTTCACCCTGTTTAAGAGGAAGTGGAATCATGCATATCGGACATTCTTCTCTCTCTGCAATGGGTGCAAAGAGATCAATATCTGCCGTCTCTTCTTGTGCAGCTGCAAGTAAATTATCAAGCCGTGCCTCCAATTCTAATGATACCATGTTTAATTGGTAATTGGTGATGACTGGTGGTACTATTTACATATAATTTTCTAACAACCGTACTAGCTCTATTGTCCACTATTATTATTTTGTAGGTAAACTCGAGAAGACCAAAAGAGGAGGGTTAAAATCTGATTTAGAGACTGTATTGTTTGTTAGTTGATGAAAGTATATATTGTGCAAGAAGTGATATCGAATCACATAACGTTCGATGTAAGGTACTCTCATAATTTTTTCCTTGAAGTAAGGATACCATTTCATATTTCCCTTTGCTTTGGCTTTATTTGTCATTTGGCGTCTTGATGAGAGATATTATATAATGAGTACTAATAATACCACAAAGAAGCGTAAGGTTGATAGTGATGAAAGTGGGATATCATTGGCCGCGGTATTAGCGGAGATGCAAGAGATGAAAAGTAAAATGGATGAGATGCAACATGAAATGAATGGTATGAAAAGTAGACTATCTCGTATGGACGAGAGAAACACAAACTTGGTGAATACTATAAATGAAATCAATAGAGAATATTCATCTGAAATTCATGAATTAGATACCAAATGCAAACTATTGAAAAGATCAGTAAAGTTATTGAGTAAAGAGAGTAATTGGGAATACTCAGCGCCTAAAATTCCATCTAGTTATTGGACCAGCGGACTCGGTGGATATTCTCAAAATGATATAGCATCGATAAAACAATTTCTAAGGAATATCAGAACATTGACTTGTGCATTAAGAAGTGGGGAAGTAGATTGTGCTGAGATTATTTTGACGGGAAATGATGACGAAGGTGGCTTCCCTTCTCCATATGACAATGCACTACTTCCACACTGGAGAGAGTTTGCTAATGCAATTCAAATGTATCCAGATTTATTGCACGAATTTATGATTCAGAACATACAACTTACACCATCGGTTATTGATTTGCTAGTACCAGTCCTGAAAGGTAAGGTTGACTTCGCCCTCACATTGAATAATAACTCGTTTACAAATCCTCGGGAAGGGATCGAGTTTGCAGTTCAAGTAATCAAAGACAACAACAACATGAGTAACTTTGAGTGGATGTATAATGATTTTAGTAGTATGACAGAAGCTCACTACTTGGCAGATGCCATTATTAGCCGTCTTTCAATTGATCATGTTCGTCTTGAGAATTGCTTTGGAGAGGGCTTCAATATGGATGGATATTCAATACTGAAACTTCTTATTGCTAGTGACAAAAGTTGGAAATATATTGACTTTGAATGCAACAACTTCATGACTAGGGGTTGCACTGCAATACCAGACTACATTGCAAAGAACCCCTCACTACAGAGTCTATACTTAAAAGGCAATCATCTGAATGATAATGATGCTATATTGATAGCACAGGCGTTGGAGCATAATACAAATCTACGTCAACTTAGTCTAATGCATAATGCGTTTACAGACAATGGTGAAACAGCGCTATCCAAGGTACTTTATGATCCCACAAGCCTCAACTCGGTATCAGATTCTAATCATTTGTTACACCTCACATTTAAATGTCATTGCATACATTCAAATACCGACGATAACGGTGTTATTAATCCCAAAATGAACAGAAGTAGAAAGATTTATCATCTATTATCAGTCAGGAATAAGGAGGGGAGTAATGTGCACCACTTGAATGCTGAATTTGTTGAAGATGAGGATGACGACTCTCTGACTCTGAAACTTGTGCCTGAAGTATTGGAGTCCATACAGCGTTATTCAATTCCCGAAGTATTGGAGTCTGTACACCGCTATCAATCACGTATTGTAAAAAGACCTGTCAATAAGATACCCCCCTTGTCAATAATCTATGAGATCCTACGCGGTTGGAAAGTGCCAGAGTTGTATGATACTAAGCGAGGTAATGTCAGTGTCCGCGGCTGATTAGATACAACTTAATTGTTAAGATGTTATTTTTATATTCTACACTGTAACTTTACCACCGCCGAGATGGATTCTCTATTTATATTTTCTACACCCACTCCCTCTACCTTTATCTCATCTTAGCCTTTTCTCTTTCATCCCCAACAAGGTTCGTTTAACTAACTAACCCCACCCTGAACTCATTCATCATCATCATCATCGTCGTCTTCATCATCGTCGTCATCATCATCCTGTAAAATGGTGGGGTTGAAGTATGTGTGAGATTAACACCTCCTTCGTATTTTGTATATTGAATCTAGAACAGTATAATACACAAAACAAAACTTACATCGTCATCATCATCTCCCGGCCTAGTACTCTTTTCCGTAAAGTCTTCCCATTCTTTTTCTAACCCCTCCAAATTATCGACATGATCATGTATAGCAAATGGATCCTCGCCATGTTCCCACGGATGACGCATACCCAATACTACTGGCAAATCATGCTTGGCACGGTAGAATACCCACAGCCATGTGAAGAAACCACATATTTCGCCTGCCATTGTATGATGGGGTGATACTTCCATCCAATGTCTATTGTATGTATTGATGTGTGTTTGTTTATTGTGGTTGGAGTCGATGAGTGTTGTAATTTTCATTTGCAATTATTTGTGCACATGATGTGTTCATTGTTAGGGTATTGGGGATAAAGAGAGGGGTGAGCGTGAGTATTACGGATATGATTGAACAAAAATAACGAATATCAATACCACTAATTAACAATTTAACAAACAATGCAAATACACATTAATCCCTTTTATCCCAGACACCAGGAGCATAAAATTAAGTACAAAATTGTGTACTTAATATAAGCACACACATCTTCGCCTCTCTAGCACTACCCCACTGATAAATATACGCAACAAATGTATACCAATACACCAAATCAACAATTGATAAACTTACGCTCCACCGCCCATATTTCTTCTCTGTACTTTATTGCAATTATTATTGGTTGTATTATTTTTGATTGCCGTTCTTCCAACCGAGTTGTTGTTGATTCCTCGCCGGCTAACGATGGATCTTGCCATTGATGATGCTCTAGCTGCAAACATGATATATTGTGCTAATAGTCTAGTATTTGTTTGTTGTATTAATGCTGTGCTCTGCTGCCGCTCTTTCCTTATTGCCTACCTACCTATTGCAGCAATGTGAGAGTGAGAGAAAAGGGCAAAATGAAGTAGCCCGGGGACACAAAATGCCCTTTATCCCTCTCATTTTGCCCTTGCTTTGCGTTGCAACTCTAGGTACCTACTCACCAACCACCGCCCTAATCACCGCCGTAAAAGAGCCTACACCACGCCTACAGCATCCATTAATATGTACAGTAGTTCGCGGTCTGTATCATGGCTTTTTCTCATGACGATAACATTCATTAGTAATTACTCCACCACATTGTACACCGTTGGTGCATCTGCCAATAACCTTGACGATAAATCAATATCAATGGCAACACGTATAATAAATAAGATTAAAGATGATATACAGCCTGATACATCGTGGAATATACTACTAGAAGTATTAGAACATACCTTCCTTGGCATAACCGATAGTAGTAATAAATATAATTATCAAAGTTCCATAAATGAAGAAACGGGTAGAAAACAAGCATTACATTGGTTAGCAAACATTGATACCTCCTCTAATACACTATCCGAGAAAGAGTACGATGCTGGTTTATTACAACGATATGCATTAGCTACTATATACTTTAGCACCAATGGTGATGAATGGACGACCTGTTCACAATTACAACCACAAAAAGACATTCAACAAAGTTCATCACCATGTGAAAGTAATGATAATCGTTATCTATCACCCTCCTCACATTTAAAATGGAATGGTATAAACGGTAAAAATGGACAAATTACATGGTTAGATCTATCCAATGTTAATTTACAATCAACAAACTTTTTACCATTGGAATTAACACTACTACAAACTAATTTAGAAGTATTATGGATATCCGAAAACAATCAATTAAGTGGAACAATACCAAATTATATTGGTAATGAATTTACTAATTTGGTTAGTTTAAGTATATACAAGACTAATATGGGTGGTAATATACCCGATTCGATCTATAATTTAGTAAAATTATCAAGTTTACGATTGTATAAATCAAATTTTACTGGTATGATATCAAGTGATATTGAAAAGTTGACGGAATTGAAATGGTTATGGATACATGATAATAACTTTGTGGGTAGTGTACCTAATGAGATTGGTAAGTTGGTTAAGTTGGAGGGGATTACTTTACATGGTAATCAGTTTACTCCGATTGTTGCAGCTTCTGGTGGTAGTACTGAGAGTGATCAGATTGAGGAAGGTGTAGTGGACAATGTCGAGAAGGAAGAAGAGAAGAGTGGTGAAGAAAGTGGTAATGAAGAGAAGACAGAATTGGAGAAAGTTCTAACTGGTGAAGTTAAGGAGGCTAACGTCTATGGAAATCTCAAATCAAACATTATACCAGAGGGATTGTGTCATCTCAAGAAGATTCATCTCAAACACTTGTGGACAGATTGCGAGGACGATGCTTCAGTATCTACTTCTTTGGAAGGAGGAAAAGAAGGGAGTGCTTTGGTAGTACAGGAAGGAAAGGAGGCTTGCTCATGTTGTACTAGATGTTTTCCGCGGAAGAGTATGACGGCCGCTGCAATTGAGTAGAGTAGATCGTTGTATTGACACTCTCTTGTAGCCTAATAACTTGTACATAGTATAATTAGAGACTAAACAAACATATCTAATACACAACATCATAGTCTCTATCTATCAATCATCTCGAACATAAACTCTAGCAGCATTCTTCCTCGTATGTCCAAACGGATTAGCCCTATTCTCCTTCCGTCGACTCTTCTTACGTACACTAGCATCTAATTCATGTGATCTAATAACGAATAATATCATTTCAACAAATAACATAAATACACCAGATACTACCCCGGCTATAACACGTCGTATATCAATTTGATTCATGTTCTTACGGGCATTAATATCAATTTCACTATCAAAGAATCTACTAAATATACTCCCAGCGAAGAAGTACATGAATATACCAAATGTTATTGGTGCCACGACCATGTTTAACCCAACACTTGTGGCATACATCATACTTTTAGCTGTGATGTTATCATCTTTTATTGATGACGCGGTCTTTAAATTGGTAGTTAGGTTGTTGTACGAACGTTCTTCATCTTGTAATCGTAATCTTTCTAATCTTTTGGTAAATGCTGGATCGGTTGTTGGTTGAGGTTTGGGTTGGAATGATAGTTTAGTTGTTTGTAATGCCGTTTCTAATTGTTGTATTAGTTGTTTCTTTTTGTTATTTGGTTGAGAGGAGTTGTTTATTAGATACTTTATTGCTTGGATATCAGCCAATGGTAGAAAGTCATCATGTTTATGTTTATTAAGTGTAGACTTGACATCTGTAGTACTGTATGATGGTTGCAGTAAGCTACGCTTTACATCTTGAACTTGTTGTAACAAAACAGTTGGTGAAGATGCAGACATTGATCGAGGTGACGTAGAAGATGATGCCACCGCCGCGGATGGACTGGAGTAATCGTCATCACTTTTCGATTGCGAATCTTTTTCTTCTTCTTGCTGTGGTAGATCCAACACTATATCCAGTATGGAGCGGAGCTCTTTGGTAAGTTTTACACCTTGCAATTTCCCCATGATTAGTGCACCAACCAAAATAAAATCAAACAACTTGCAAGATATGGATATAGATCTAAACGTAGAATATTGATACTACCTGCAAAGACACCACTAAACAATTTATAATAAACCTATTCATCTGTTCAATCCAATCAAGGAAGACAACGATATTAAGTCTATGGAAAGGAAAGCAGAGCAACTAACAGCACATACATATTGTACATGTCAATCCAAACTTAGTGGCCGGTATCCTTTTATGAGAGTAGAGGCTAGGCGATGATGTGTGGATCTATCTATTGCTGGCTTACTTGCTATTATCGTATCATTCCTCGAGAAATAGTTGCTGCTATCCATTGTCAGTGTATTGATTTGTATTATTGTTGATTGTAAGTCTGTATTTTTTGGTAAGTTTCATTATTGTTAACTCTTCAATTGTTTTGCAATGATTGATGATTGATGCACGTCTTACTATCTTCACTTCAAAACTTTAGTAGGAGGGACATACATACCTTATAATATGTCTAACAATATTGATAATGAGCAAGAAGGGGTCGTTAATGATGATGCTGGTGCATCGGTAGTATCGGAGGAGATGGGAGATGCTCAATTGGCCGTAAGTAAATTATTTCAGATTATGACATATCATGTGCACATCATTTTGCAGCAAATGTGATACTTTTTACTGAACTTACACCCTCTTCCATATATTGCACTATTTATTTATGATACAATATCTACATACAATAATATGAAATGATACAGATTGCTGAGAGATTCAACGATGCAACACAAGATGATCTTGACAAATCTGCAAAGGAGAAGGATGTTTGTTGCATATGTTTATCTGCAATGAACAAGTTGGGGAAAGTAAAAAAGCTGCCATGTAATCATCATTTACTGCATACTAAATGCCTGTGTGATATCATACAAAAGGCTAGATCTAGGACGGCGAAGTGTCCGATTTGTAGGGTAAGTGAATGCTGCGAAGTAGTAGTTATAGTGTGAAAATGATGTCTATTCTATACTTATCTTTTATGTATACTTCGATGTTGGTGTGCAGGTACCTTTATTGGGAGAAGAAGATCATCAATTGTTAGAATTAGTTGGGGCATTATCTGTTAATGATGATAATGAGAGTGAAATTAATGAAGAAGATTGGGATTCTGATGATGATTACGAAGAATATTTAAACCAACAGCAACAAGAATATGACGATTTCATACAGCAGCAAATCGAAGCCGAGGAGGCTGAGAGGTTAGAAGCTGAAGCATATGAGGCAGAAATGCAACAGGATCAATATGATGCCGAGGAGACTGAGAGGTTAGAAGCTGAAGCATACGAGGCAGGAAAGTCCGCGTTAGTAATGTTGTGTCATATGAGTGCATATGTTCAATATGAAGTAACGACAAGTTTACTACTTCACTGACCTTGCTTTGCCTTTATTTGATTGCATTCATAAGCCGTATACCCTAACATAAATTTCTATCGTCTCTCTCCAACTTTGTAAACGTGAAACGCGCATCTTCCAGAAATGCAACAACAACAATATGATGCCGAGGAGGCTGAGAGGTTAGAAGCTGAAGCATATGAGGCAGAAATGCAACAGGAACAATATGATGCCGAGGAGACTGAGAGGTTAGAAGCTGAAGCATACGAGGCAGGAAAGTCCGCGTTAGTATTGTTGTGTCATATGAGTGCATATGTTCAATATGAAGTAACGACAAGTTTACTACTTCACTGACCTTGCTTTGCCTTTATTTGATTGCATTCATAAGCCGTATACCCTAACATAAGTTTCTATCGTCTCTCTCCAACTTTGTAAACGTGAAACGCGCATCTTCCAGAAATGCAACAACAACAATATGATGCCGAGGAGGCTGAGAGGTTAGAAGCTGAAGCATATGAGGCAGAAATGCAACAGGAACAATATGATGCCGAGGAGGCTGAGAGGTTAGAAGCTGAAGCATACGAAGCTGATATGCAGCAGGATCAATATTTAGAAGATGAAGAGTCGGCCAGGCTTTTGCAAGAAGAATTGTATGACGCGGCATATGAACAACATCTCGAAGATGAAGAAGCTGCCAGACTTGAGCAAGAGGAGTTGGAAGATGAAATGTATCAACAACATCTCGAAGATGAAGAGGTAGAAAGTCTTGCACAAGAACAATCATCTGTAGAAGAGGCTGTTAGTGTGGAAGATCAATGGGATGATGATGATCAAGTAGAAGAATCTGATTATGTAGAAGAATGTGATGATAGTGGTTTTGACGAGGGATCTTATGAAGACGATAGTTATCAGTATCAGTCCGATGATTATCATTCTGAGGGATCATGAATGATGTTGTACACTAGTGTCAGCAGCACAGTATAAGTAAAAGTGCCTATTACATACAAGTATCAAGTTTTGATCGCCGAGGAAGGCAACGAATTAAGTCTATGAAAAGCCTAGAGAAAGCAACAAACTATATCCGGTATCCTTTTATGAGAGTGAATATAAGAGAGAAGATTGGGAGTGATAGCACTCTCAGGAGTTGTTGATATCGTAAGTATTACTACCAGTAGTACCATTGACTGGCCTGTTATTCTTCTTTTTAGTGATATAAATGTAGTAGTGGCAATCGTAGGCTTCAGTTGTACACTGTATATTTTGAAAAAATTGAACAAACTATTACCCTATCATTTTATTTGCGGCTGCATAATAAATAACATAACTTCAACTATATGAAAGATGGCCGGAATTCAGACACGGCTTGATAAATTACTTTCAACTGCACAAGCAGAGACAGCAAATGTTGATCTATTTGCACCCATCACTGACAGAGAAGAATGCCCGATATGTATGCTTCCACTTCCTATTGTAGAGAATAAAATCACATTCAAGACATGCTGTGGAAAAAGTATATGTGATGGCTGCATTTACAAACATTGGATGAATGAAACGAAGAATGGTATACCTCAACATGAGCAGAAATGTGCCTTTTGTCGTCAACCAGATCCCAACAATGATGTCAAAGCATATAAAAAGCTAATGAAGAAGAACAATCCAGATGCATTTATCTTGATGGGTAATAGGTATAAGCAAGGAGAAGGTGTCATTCAAAGTGATACAAAAGCACTAGAAATGATCATCCGTGCAGCTGAACTTGGTAAATCTGAGGCATATGCGCTCATTGCACGACATTACGAGCGTGGTACTGTAGTGGAACAGGATGAGTCAAAATGCCAAGCATTTTATGAAATATCTGCAAAGAAAAGATGTGTACAAGCACATAGGTGGGTTGCACTATTTCATGCCATGAATGGGAATACTCAAAATAGTATGAAACATTTGAAAGTAGCTGCAAGTGCAGGTGATCAAGTAGCACTAGATGGTTTGATGGAAGCATATAAACACAATTCACTATCATGTAAACACAATTCACTATCAAAAGAGGATTTGACACAAACACTCCGTGCATTCCAGGCCTCGAGTAATGAAATGAAAAGTAAGGATAGAGATGATGCCCGCACTGCAAAGGATAATGGTTTATGGTGAGAAGGATATTGGCTGATGCTCATGCTGCTATTTCGCTAGGAGATAGCTTATCTAATGTGAGCTAAGATTCGGATTGATCGCTATTTCGGACAAGCAGCTTCTCCATCCCCTCTCCTATTTGGCATATAAGTAAAGATCTATATTTAAAATCTATTTACAGACCTACGACGTTTACTACTGTTGTGGTTTCACCCATGTAGTTTCAACTCCATTCGAATAGTAATGCTTACCTGACGATGCATCGACATATTCCTTCCATACTTTCTTCTTCTTCTTATGACGATCCTGTTGACGATAAGCTGGTGCCTTCTTCTTATCAGCAACACTAGTAGACTTTTTAGCATCCATCTTCTTTCCACCCCCGCCACTGACATTGAACAATCTCCTAAGTGTTGACTTGTGCACACCACCCTCGGTGGTATTACTCTGACTCCTACCAACCATATCATTATCATTCTCCTTCTTTTGATTACTCTTTGCAACCATAACATATCCCTGTGGTCGATTCCAAGAAACCTTGATACCATTGGAATAATATACCTTACCAGTAGTGGCATCTATATATTCCTTCCATGCAGTTTCTTTCCGACCTAAACTATCTACTGCTTTCACTGTAATAGGTGTATGGTCATCACTACTAGCGGTTGTACTATTAGACTCCTTTGTACTTGTTGATTGTACCGACCTTGACGGAGATGACGGACCCTTCTTCTTCTGATCAACTGCAGTACCATCATTCAAGCTAACAGGCATACCACTCTTCTGTCGACTTCCCAATGATATACCGCTCCTCTGTCTACTACTACCAAAGGATATATTCCGTGTTAAACTCGTAGCCTTTTTCAATACAACATTTGCAAATCCATTCCCTCCCTTTCCAAGCTTTCCTCCCTTTTTATTTCCTTCCAATGTTTTAAATTCAACACAGCTTGTATTCGATGCTGATGATCTATCTCTATATAATAGATGGATACGTACTGGTTGGAAGCTTGCACTTTTCTTTAATCTCATTGGTAATGATAATGATTCTTGTTTGGATGATGATACTGGTTTAGTATCTTCTTCCCCACAGCATACTGCACCAACTAGATACTCTGGCAATACTGGATTACATGCACCTCCTTCTTCATTCTTCCCCTTACCCACGGGAATAGTACCACCACCATCAGTACTCAACGTATCATCATCTTCCTTAGTTCTAGTATCAAACGATGAACGAATACTACTCCACCATGATCCACTATTGCCACTAATTAAACTATCAGGATTCTCACCATATGTTGATGGATCTTTACCTCTTCCTAAAAACTCTGTTATATCGTTTGGATTGTATGATGATGTAGACGTAGATGATGGCTTATTTTGATGCTTACTCTTCTTTTGGGAGGGAGAATTGGAAGATGGACCGCATGGATCACCACAGAAGTACGTAAGTGTATCAAAGCATGCTCTGTCCAATTCTTCATCAAGCACCTGTGTTAATGTTGGCATTTCCGCAGCTATATCATCTTTGGTACTAATGCTTTCAACGGATGACTCGATAGGCGGTGGTGGGGGGATTATAGTAGTTGAATCTCCTTCTTGTGAGGGATATGTCAATGTTGTATCATCAATAGCGGTATCCTCATCTAAACAATTGCAGTTTGTAAATCGTACTCGCCTCTCCTTCCTCTCTACTTTGGTCTTCCTCTCCTCGGAAGACGATGATGCAGTGGTAGGTATATCATGTATACTAACTTCATTTAATAATTGATCATAATAATCTAAGAGTGTGGCACCACAGTCGACTATTGATTTTTCGACCACTGCATTTGCTAGGTTAGTTGTTCGTGGTAGAGAAGTGTTGTTAGTGCTATTATTATTGTTGTTTGTTGTGACGAATGTATCGTTTGTATCGGTGCTTGTTGTTCGACTCCTTGCTTTTGTGGACGACATGTTTTGTTGCAATACTCAATCGGAGTGCGATATTAAATGACGAGGGGATGTTCGATAAAGGGGAGGAGAGTTATATCTTGATTAGCTACCGCCATAGAGTGAATGAATGGAGATCTTTAAGCATACGTTTATGCCATCAATGTTTAGGGGATGGCGGCATGTTTTACCTTGGTCGCATCGGATTGCCCGCCGTTGATATTCCGAAAGCAATGCCATAGTAACGAGCAATAAGATCGACATTATCCAATAAATGTCATTTTTTTTACAAGATAAAAACGGTATCCTCTGATCCCCCACTACGCCCTGAACTTTATCTCGTCGAGACTAACTGCTGATAAATCAATAGCAGGGATAGGCAGGAAGGTCAGAAGGACAACGTACACTTCTAGTAGACATCGTCGTTATTGAGTAGAGTAGTGAGTTGTTGCCGGCGGCGGCGGCGGCGATGTTGAGTTTGTTGTTTGGGTATCTTTTCTAACTCTCATAATATCAATATCAATACTTGATTCGAACCTTTGCTTTTATGACAAAGACAACTACATACAATAATATGGAGATAATATAAGAAGAGAAGGATATTATATACCTCACTACATTTAATATGGATCAACTACTCAACTCACCTCGAGCTGTAGGAACAAAGCTATATCTAGCGATTTTATTTGCAATAGTAGCGACAGTATTATATTGCAATGTATACATGACTAGAAGTTGGCAACTCTCTGGATTATATAATATTAATATCAATAGAAATGGAGATATTGCAAATGTAACAGATGAAGTGCTCCATCTTCGTCAAGAATTGGAAAGTTTACTCTACTATCAAAAACAGCGATCAAATAGAATAAGAATGCCAACACAACAAACAAGAGATGGAAGTCATCATACCAAAGCAAAGATTGCAATAATGTCCAGCTTTGTACCAAATGGCAATATCAATCCACCACCTCGTCTTAAAGATGAATACTTGAAACACATTATAAATAAAGCATGCTACAGCTATATCTGGGGCTATGACTTCGTCTTCAACATAACCTATGGATTTGATGATAGTTATCCAAATTGGCATTGGTTGCAATATGGCACATGGCATAGAGTGCCTCATGTCAATGCACGTATACGTGACTATGATTGGATATTATATACTGATACTGACTTTTTAATCAATGATATCATGCTGCCATTGGAAAGTTTTATACATGAGTGGGAGTTATACAACAAAAGTAATGTACAGCTATTTGTACCGGTAGATAACTATCGTGGAAATTCGTTCACATTCAGCGCATTTGCATTCCTGATTCGAAATTCAGCATATAGCCATACATTATTAAAGTATTGGGATGAGTTTGCTCGAGGCATATGTGAGAATGGCAATCTGAACACTACGTCTGGTGGAAAGTATAATTGGTTAGATACTGACCAGCCAGGACTTTGGTATGCAATGATGAGAACATATAGTGACTACTTTCCTGATCGTGTACCAAATGATTACAACTATCCACAATGTAACGATACATTGGGTATACTGAATAAAGATAATCCAAAATGGAATGACTACTTCAAGAATATGAAGGGCTTGATAAAGGGTAGTACTGGACGAGAGCTAGATAAGGTTCCCAATGATCAACCATACATTTATTCAAGCTTGCCTGATGGACAACGAAGTGGTTTGGCATTGCAAATGAATTGGGGAGACAATAAGATGAGAAGATATGAAGACGGAGCATTTGCGTTGCATTTAAAGGATACAAAATCTTTTCCT